>JABLTR010048159.1_pt1 | contig 147011 bp, 137 predicted proteins | sample 7160071 | NCBI WGS metagenome assembly JABLTR01 (sample SAMN14651230, study PRJNA627086) | human gut metagenome | isolation source: feces | host: Homo sapiens
AAGCAAGCAAGCAAGCAAGCAAGCATAGCTTAACTCTGCCCTTTTTTCTCTCAGGAGCAAAACCGCATATTTTTATAAGGCGTATTCCGCCCGTTTTTATACGGGAGGGGTACGCCTTTTTGTGTTGCCTTTCAGACAGTAAAAATTTTTCGAAAGTGCACTGACTGTTCGGGAAATCAGGAGGTTAAGAATGGAAAAGACTGTACGATTTGAGATCGAGGGGACGGTGATCGAACTTCCCCTGAAATACGATGAACGCTCTCATAAATATCTGGAAGATTACAGGGAGACGATCGAAAACCCTGTCCGCACCCGGGAGGGACGGCTGATCCTTTTGACGATTGAGGACGCCTGTGCCTATGCCGAGATGGTGGACAGCGAACCGACAAGCGTAGAATGCAGCACCTGTCGGTATTTCCGGCATACACTCGGCTCACTGCTGGGCGTGTGCCACAACGAAAAAATGCGCTCCGGCACGGGAAATCCGTCAGGACCCGGGGCACACGAGGAGGAAACGAGATGAAAAAACGAATTTTAAGCCTGTGCATGGCCCTGGTCCTGTGCTTAGGGCTGCTGCCCGCCACGGCGCTGGCGGCGGAGAACGCGCCTGCGACGCTGATCGTGGGCGGCACGGATGTGATAGGCGGCGGCTACTGGACGACGAACAGTACAACTGGCGAGCTGACCCAATCAAGCGAAAGCGAAAGCTGGAACGTCCACTATGATACGAGCAACAACACCCTGACCCTAAAGAACGCGGTTATCACAGGTAAATCCTCTGATAGTGCCCAGTACAATACCGTCGGCATCTATGCGTACAGAAGTTCCGGGGACGTATCGTTGAAGATTGAATTGCAGGGCGAGAACACGATTACCAGCGACGGCTACGGAATTTATGTGTCTTCCAATTCCAACGGTAGTGCCAGCCTGACTATATCAGGTGAGGAAGACGGCAATCTGACAGCCAGCGGCGTTGGTGGTCCAGGAATCCAGGTTCTGAGCAGCAGCGGCGATGCTGCCCTGACTATCCAGAACACCGATGTCACGGCTGAGGGAGGTGACTACGCCAATGGTGTTACAGTGCAGGCGGGCAGTGCGAACAACCAGAAACACACCGCCACGCTGACGGTGAACGGCGGAAAACTGACTGCCAGCGGCGATGCGGGGATTGAATTTAATGCTGGCGGTGACTACAACGGAATCACCACCACGCTGTCCGTCAGTAACAATGCTCTGGTGGACACCAGAGACAGCAGGATTGTTGTCTCCGGGAATAATACCGGAACAGGTGGCCTAACGCCTACTGGCGATGGCATCGTCTTTAACGGCAACGCCGGTACCGTGTACGGCAATGTGACCTTGCATGAGAATTTGACCATCGGCGAGGGCGAGAGCCTGACGCTGGACGATGGAGCAAGCCTGGACACCAATGGCCACAATGTGATTGTGGATGGCGGCACGATAGACGATAGTATTAAGGACAGTTTGGGCGATAGTGTGAAGTATACGCCGACAATCGCGACTTCGAGCCTGCCAAACGGCACCGTAGGAACAGAGTACAGTACAACCCTTGCCGCAGATGGTACGACTCCAATCACCTGGAGCGTTGATAGTGATTCTCTTCCGGCTGGCTTAAGCCTGGACGCAAGTACCGGCATGATTTCCGGCACACCTACGGCGGCAGGAAAATATACCTTTGACGTTGAAGCTGAGAATGATTACGGCAGTGAAACAAGAGAACTGACCATCGAGATCAAAGCTGCCCCGACCGGCGCTGTCTCTGTCTCCGTAACGCCCGATGCAATCAGGCTGCCTTCTGTCACGGAAGGCTACGAGCCGCAGGAGCCAAAGTATATAACGATCAAAAATACCGGTGATCAAACGATTCAATTGGATGAATACGGCAATGATCCATGGCTTGTCATTACCCTTGATAAAACTACTTTGGAATCAAACGAAGAAGCAACCGTAACGGTCAGACTGAAAGACGGCTTAAGTGCCGAGACGCGATCGACCCTGAAGGCCTTTCTCTCTTATATCGGCGAAGACGGCACAAAAGGGCAAGCGCACTTCAAAATAACGTATGAAGTAAAACATGATATGGATCGTATTGATGCGAAAGAGCCGACGCACTTGGAGGATGGCAATATCGAATACTGGTATTGCGCGTATTGCAAAAAATATTATGCAGATGGCGCAGGGGCCAATGAACTGAAGTTAGAGGAAATCATCATTCCCAAACTAAAAGATCATACGGTCGACGGAACAGGCTGGCATTCTGATGAAACCAACCACTGGAATACCTGCGCGTGCGGCGAGAAGCTGAACAAAACAGCTCATACCTTTATGTGGGTGATAGATAAAAAAGCCACCGCAAGCGAGGCAGGATCGAAGCATGAGGAATGTACCGTCTGCGGTTATGCGAAGACTGCGGTAGAAATACCGGCGACGGGAGCTTCGGGAAGCTCCGGTACCGGAGATGACAGCAATATTATTTTATGGATAATGCTTATGGCAGTTTCAGCTGTAGGAGCAGTCGGCGCGGTGATCTGTGCAAGAAAAAAAGACACAGTTAAAGAGGATAGTAATAACAGCGATAAATAAGGTGAAAAAGGGCTATAGGACAAAAGGCGGCATTCTGGTAGTGTTATATGCACACGCCGGAGACGCTTAATGCTGCTGAAATATTGATGAAGATAATGCAACGGATGAAAGAATCACTGATTTTATCCTATAACCCGCGCAACGACAACCTGTTTTATCCCGAAATTCGAGATCGGAGCCTTCACGATATTTTTCAGAGGATTTTTTGATTGGAATATCGTGAAAAACTATTTGATATCGATTGCGATATTATAAATATTGACACTGAGCATATGCGGCTCGTATTATCCTTAAAATCATCAAAATTCATAACATCGATGATAGCCGTATTTTGATTCCCAGAAAGAAAAACCGGTACGACCATTTAAATTACAACGGTCGTATCGGTTTTTGCTGGCTCTTTTTGTCCTATAGCCCTGAAAAAATCCCGCATCAGCAAAATTTGATGCGGGATTTTGCAATTTATAAATATTGGTATTTACCTGCGTTCCGAAGGCTAATTGCTGCTGTCGGCCTGACGTTCCTCCAAGGTAAGATTTATATTCATTTCCTGGTTGTTTCTCAGGATCGTGAACTTTAGAGTATCGCCTACTTCATGAGCTGTAACTATAGAGGACAGATCGTTGAAGGAAGTTATTTCCTGATCGTCAACTGCGGTAACTATATCGCCCTGTCTGAATCCGGCCTTCTTTGCGTTGGTTCCCTGGACGGAATATATATATACTGCGGAGGAACCTGAGCTTTGGCTGTTTCCGAAAAACTGACTGTAACTCGTTTGACTGGATGATTCGGTATACGTCATTCCCGTTGAGGGCTGACCGCTCACATAACCGTTGTCCATGAGCTGCTGAGCTACATCTGCCGCTGTATTGATAGGAATAGCAAATCCCAGACCTTCCACATCGGAGCCGGAGGATTTGGCAACGACTATACCGATGAGCTGTCCGTCTCCGTTAAAGAGTCCGCCGCCTGAGTTGCCCGGATTTATGGAAGTGTCTGTCTGGAGCAGCGTCATGGTTTTGCCGTCTATGGCAAGCTCTCTGTCGAGGGCGCTGATGATGCCTGCGGTAACTGTGCCGCCGAGTTCACCAAGAGGATTTCCTATGGCTACTGCCAGATCTCCTACCGCAAGCTGATCGCTGTTGCCGTAAGTTGCAGGAGTAAGGCCGTTAGCGTCTATTTTGAGTACAGCTATATCGGACATATCGTCGGTGCCGATGAGTTCGGCATCGTATGATTTGCCGTCAGCTGTGCTTACGGTGATCTTGCTCGCTCCGTCTATAACGTGGTTATTTGTTATGATGTATCCGTCTTCCGTTATTATTACGCCGCTTCCGGCGCCTTCAGTTACGTACTGCTGCATCCATGCGTCGGAAGAAACGCTTTCCGTAGTGATCTCAACTACGCTGTTTTTTGCGGCATCCGTTATTTCCTGGACTGTCATGTTGCTGCCGGTGGCATCGGCGAGGGTGTAACCGTCTCCGGATACACTGGATTGTTTGTTTGATCCGCTGCCGTTGTCAAGAAGGGCGCTGCCGAGGAAAGCTCCTCCGATACCGAAACCGCTCGATACCAGGATGCATAATATTATAAGAAGGGCGAGGGTCCTTCTCGTAAACGTGATAGGCTTTCTTTCTTTTTTTGTCCTCATGTGATTTCGATCGATGTGATCTTCACTGATATTGTGGAAATCAGAGTATCCCGGCTCTTTGTTTTGGAAGTTGTTGTAAAAGGTTTCATTGCTGCTGTAATTGCCGCTGTAATTGTCGCTGCTTTGATTATCGCTGCTGTAGCTGTTGTCTGTATCCGCACTCGCGTTTTCATGCAGGTTTTCTCCTGTAAGCTCGTTTGGATCAGGCGTATTGTTGGTCGTGTTTTCTCCGGCAGTTTCTGTATCGATATTATTTTTTGACGAAGAAAACGAATCTTCGGCCGTTTCTTCGGGAGTATCTTTTAATACGAAGTTTGGCTCATAATCGGAGTTGTTTCTTTTTTGTTCGTCCATTATATGCACCTCTTTTTTCTTTAAATTTTATGTCATTGTTTAAATTATGACCCTTTAAACTAAATATACAAATACATTATGTTATTTTAGTGTTGAAAATATGTGAATATCTGTAGAAAAGATTAAACATTTCCTACATAATGTGATAAAATCTTATGGTAAAATATAAAAGGAACGGGAATATAGATATGAGTAAAGCGATCATTGCACTTGATAAAAGCAAATCATATAGAGTATATCTTACTATATCGACAGATATGGTGCAGGAGGCTGCCGGCATACATGAGACTACACCGCTGGCTTCAGCAGGTCTTGGGCGTGTTCTGACGGCGGCGGGGCTCATGGGGATAATGCTCAAGAACGATGAGGATAAGCTGACGCTCAATTTCAGAGGAGACGGTCCTGCCGGACAGATACTGGCAACAGCTTACGGCAGCGGAGCTGTCAAAGGATACATAGCAGATCCTTATATCGAGCTTCCTCTTAATGAAAAGGGAAAGCTGGATGTGGGCGGCTCTCTTGGGATAGGAGAGCTGACGGTAATAAAGGATCTCGGACTTAAAGAGCCTTATGTAGGTACGGTGGCTCTCGTCAACGGCGAGATAGCGGAAGACCTGACGGCGTATTTTTACATTTCCGAACAGCAGAATACTTCTGTGGCGCTGGGCGTTAAAGTTGAGAGAGATTATTCCATCGGTGCAGCAGGGGGCATGATAATACAGATGCTTCCGGGCGGCAGCGGGGAAGCTGTAGATCTGCTGGAAGATATGCTGTCGAAGATGAGACCGCTGACAGCCATCATAAGCGATATCTACGAAGGATGTAAAGGCATGACTCAGGAAGGGCTTGCAGAAAAGCTGCTTTCTGAGATATTCAAAGATATGCCGGAGGACTACAGGCCGGAAATTTTGGAAACAAGAGATATAAGCTGGCAGTGCGACTGCAGCCGTGAGAGGATAGAGAAAGCTCTGATGACGATAGGAAAGAAAGATCTTACGGAGATCATAGAAGAAGACGGGAAAGCAGAGCTTCAGTGTCATTTCTGCAGAAAAAAATATGATTTCAGCAAAGAGGACTTGATTCATATTCTCGAGAGGATATGATAAGGATACGATAGGGAGAACAGAGAATGAAAGAGATAACGATAAAGATAACGGGACATCAGGTAAACGATGAGGGCGGAGAAGACTCCATGGAGTTTATCACCGAAGCCAAGATGTACAAAAGAGGGGAAGCCATGTATCTGATATATGAGGAATCGGAAGTCTCCGGCGTGCCCGGGTGCAAGACGAGACTCAAATTTAAAGGCGACAAAGTACAGATGAAGAGATTCGGCGAAGGAGTCGGCATCGGAAATGAGATAAATTTTGAAAGAGGCAAGAGATACACAGGATTTTACGACACTCCTTTCGGCGCCATAGAAATGGAAGTACTTACCAACGAGCTGGAAAACAATCTTTCCGAAGAAGGCAGCGGACAGCTTGATATAGATTACAGTATAAGTCTTAAGGGGCTTCTTGAGGGAAGAAACAGGCTGAATATAACGCTCATGTGAGGAGGGGTTTTAAATGATGAGCAGGAAGACTATAATGGTCATTTCGGTAGCTATAATAGTTACGATGGTAGTAACCACGGTGACCTGCGCTATAGCTTATTTATAAAAGACTGTTAATATCAGCAGCGATAAAGTATACGTTGATTTTATACCTGCGGGCCTCGTGTCCGAGGTTTTTATTGTGTTCAGATCGAAGTTTGAAGTTTTGAGAATGGAGGTAGTTATGTCGAAAATAGGGTTTGATGCGGAAAAATATATAGAGGAGCAGTCCAAATATATATTGGAGAGGATACAGTGCGGAAACAGTGAAAGACTGTATCTGGAGTTTGGAGGTAAACTTGTCCAGGACAAGCATGCCATGAGGGTACTTCCCGGCTTTGACGAAAATGCCAAGATAAAGCTCCTGAGCAGGATGCGGGATAAGGCTGAAATAATAATATGTATATATTCCGGCGACATCACCACAAACAAGACGAGGCATGACTTTGGAATAACCTACGATCTCGAAGTGCTCAGACTTATAGATATATTCAGAAAGCACGATCTGTCCATAAACAGTGTCGTAGTCACAAGGTATGAAGACGGAACTCCTGCTGTCGATAATTTTATAAACAAGCTTGAAAGGAGAGGCATAAGGACATACAAGCACAGATATACGAAGGGATATCCTACAGATGTTGAGACCATAGTAAGCGATGAAGGCTATGGAGCAAACCCGTATATAGAAGTTACAAAACCTCTGGCAGTGGTTACAGGACCGGGAGGCGGCAGCGGCAAACTGGCAACGTGCCTTTCTCAGCTCTATCACGAGTACAGGCAGGGCAGAAAAGTAAGATATGCCAAGTTTGAGACCTTCCCGATCTGGAACATTCCCCTCAAGCATCCTGTAAACGTAGCCTATGAAGCGGCAACGGCGGACCTTAAAGATGTGAACATGATAGATTCGTTCCATCTTGAGGCTTACGGAGAAATGGCGGTAAACTACAACAGAGATCTTGAAGTATTCCCTGTTGTCAAGAGGATCATAGAGAAAATAACAGGAGAGGAATCAGAGTATAAATCACCTACAGATATGGGCGTGAACAGAGCAGGCTTCAGTATCGTCGATGATGATGTGGTGAGAGAAGCTGCAAATCAGGAGATAATCAGAAGATATATAATAGCAGAATGTGACTACAAGAAAGGCAAGATAGGAGAAGAGACTCTTGAGAGAGCCAAGCTTTTAATGGACGACATGTCTCTGTGTGTAGAGGACAGGAGCGTAGTGCTGCCTGCAAGGGAATACGCGGAAATGAAGCGAAACTGCGATGAGCGCTACGCCAATGTAGTTGTCATGGCTATGGAAATGGATGACGGCACTGTAATAACAGGAAGAAGTTCAAGGAGAATGGTGGCGGCAGCAGCGGCTCTGCTCAATTCCATAAAGTATCTCAGCGGTATGGCAGATGATCTCTATCTCATTTCGCCGAGCATCTTAAAGAGCATACAGGAACTTAAAACCAACGTTCTGGGAGCAGAAAAGACCAGTCTCAACTGCGAAGAGATACTTACTGCGCTGACCATATCCGCGGCGACAAATCCTTCCGCGGCAAGGGTCCTTGAAAAGGTGCCTGATCTCAGAGGGTGCAGAGCGCACTGCACAGCCATATTGAGCGACAAGGATGAAAGTACGCTCAGAGCGTTGGGAATAGACGTTACCAGCGATCCTGAATACGTGACTAACAACCTGTATTACAGTTAGAATATCGGTATTTGTGATCCTGCTTATACAATTTTGGAAAAATCGATGGATTCTGGCAATAATATATAAAAGAGTGACTGAATATGTACGGTAAATATCTTGTGTTGTTCGCCATTTTGTTTACAGGATGGCTGCTGAGAAAAATAGATTTTATAGACGATAAGATGGATCACAGCATGAATAAACTCATCGTTTATTTTGCGTATCCATGTCTTATAGTACATAATATAGGGTCTCTTGATATGACCAGGAGTCTGATAGTGGATTTCGGCATTACGTTTGTTTTGAGCCTGGTGCTGTTTTATCTGTACGGATTTTTCTGCAAGGGGTATGGGAAGCTGAGGAAATTCCCCAAAGAGGAGTCTGCCGTAGCGGAGTTTGCCATGGCGACGCCGAACAACGGGTTCATGGGATTTCCCGTTGCGCTTATATTTTTCGGGGACAAGGGGCTCTTGTTGATGCTGGCGCACAATGCCGCCATGAATTTTTTCATATTTACATACGGCATAAAATTATTAAAGTCAATGCAGAAGGATGAAATCAAAAAAAGAGCGCCGGGTCAATTCGTCAAAGCAGTATTCAAGCTTATCATGAATCCGAATATTCTCGCTTTGATAATAGGCTTTGCTGTAAGCCTTCTGGGATTTGGGATACCTGAAGCAGTCGATGAATATCTCTTATATATAGGAAATATCTCAACGCCTATGGCGATGATATTCATAGGCTCAACGCTTTCGGGATATAAATTCAAAGACATAATAAAAGATCGTGTGACGATTGAAGGAAGCGCTGTCAAGCTGGCAGTGCTCCCGCTGCTTACGGCGGCGGCTCTGTATTTTATCCCGATAGCGCCTGTCATAAAGTGTATAGTATCTCTGGGAATAGCCTTTCCTACTGCTGCCACTGTTTCAATGCTTGCAGAACAGGAAGGTCTTGAAGCCGGTATAGCAAGCAAGATCCTGTTTTTGAGCACCGTGGTATCTATTGCGACAATACCTGGTTTTATCAATCTGATAATGTTTATGTTCATGTAGCTTAATGAGCGGACTCGCGCTGAGGGGCAATTTTTGACGGTTTCCCCCTGAAAGAACATAATAAACCCCCTTGCAGTTGAATAATATATCCTGTGAACGGTTTAAACTGTAAGTAGTAAAAATGGCAACTTACAGAGGAGGGGGAGAGCGCCGAGTATGGAGCTTAAAGAACTGAACAAAAAAGAAATAGGCGCCAGGATAAGAGCGAGGAGAGAATTGCTCGGCATGACCAGGGATGAAATGGCAAAGTATCTTGAGGTGACGCCTAAATTCATAGCTGATATAGAGTACGGGGATAAAGGAGTATCGCTCAGAACGCTCTATAATATAAAGCAAGTGCTCGGAGTAAGCGCCGATTTTCTGCTGGAAGGAAACGAAGCATTTTCTTCGGATGAAGAAAAGAAGAGGATGCTCAATGAAAACATAATGGGATCTTTGAGCGTATGCTCGGTAAAACAGCTGAGCCTTATGGAAAGAATGGCAAGGCTCTATGTAGAGGGTATAGTGGACAGAGACTGATCTTTTCATTTCTTATTTATCTTATTGCTTGTATCTCGTCAAATTTTTATAAAGTATTTTCTTACTCTTCACATCATTTATAAAAAACACAGTTAGCATAGCAGGCAGTATATTAGAGTTCGGCGGCACATAGGTTTATTATATGGAAAACCAAGATAAATATAAGACATTGGTCGACAATACGTTTTTGATGAGCGTAGGGACTTTGGGATCAAAGGTCCTGAGTTTTCTCATGGTCAGATTTTATACGGGAGTGCTGTCTCCGTCGGATTACGGTACCGCGGATCTGATAGTGCAGATAGCAAATCTGCTTATTCCTGTGGTTTCCATGGGGATCGCAGACAGTGTGTTCAGATTTACCGCAGGGAAAAGAAGTGGGAGGAACAGCGTTTTTTCCATAGGATTTTTTGTGGTGACAGCAGGCTCGGCAGTATTTGTCCTCATATCCCCGGTACTTGAAAATGTACAGTCCGTCAGCGGATATATTCAGGTCACGGCAGCGTACGTCATAGCGTCATGCTACCATTCTCTATGTGCGCAGTTCGTAAAGGCAAAGGGCAAGACGGCTCTTTTTGCAGGACAGAGCGTTTTGAACACAGTATTGATGATCGGGCTCAACATAGTGTTCCTTACGGCCCTCGATCTGGGCATAGGAGGGTATATACTGTCTACGGTCATTGCCGATGCTGTCTGCTCCCTGTTTTTGTTCATAAAAGAAAAAATGTGGCGTGAGCTGACATTAAGACCTGAGAAGGTTTATTTCGGCAAAATGATGCGGTACAGTCTGCCGCTCGTGCCGACCACCGTGTTCTGGTGGGTGACGAATGTATCGGACAGGTATATGGTAACGGGCTTTTTAGGAAGCGAAGCCAACGGTATATATGCTGTTGCGTGTAAAATTCCTCTGATGCTGACCATAGTTTCAGGAATATTTCTCGAAGCGTGGAAATATTCGGCGGTATCGGAAGCCGGGGGAGGCAGGATCTCCCATGTAATGTTTTATACAAAAATATGGGGAGCGTTTCAGGCGGCGGTATTTACCATGGGAAGCATAGTAATAGCTTTTTCACGGCAGGAGATAAATGTTTTGTCAGATGACGCATACGCTTCGGCGTGGAGATATGTGCCGGTCCTTACTCTTGCCATGGTATTCGCGGCATTCGTAAGCTTCACCGGAAGCATTTACATGGTGGAGAAAAAAAGCGTGCTTTCATTTCTTACATCGATGGCGGGGGCGGTCTTGAATATAGCGCTTAACTGGCTGCTGATACCGAGGATAGGCGTGCAGGGAGCTGCGGTAGCTACTCTTGCCAGCTATATGCTGTCCTTTGCTCTGAGAGCGAGAAGCACCAGGAAGCTCCTGCCGTTCAGGCTGTATAAGGGAAGACTTATTGTAAACACAGCGGTATTATGTGTTCAGATAGTGTTCATAGCGGCGCAGCTGCCGGGCTGGTATGTGGTGCAGGCAGTATGTCCCGCAGCTTTGCTGATATTCAACAGAACGCCTATCAAAGCATCTTTTGGAAAGATGAAAAGAATAAAAGGCAGGTAATGAAAAGGCTCCTGTATTCTGATATAATATCCTTCAGAGAAAAGAATATGTAAAAGCTTGAAAAGGAGGCTTTGCAATGAAGCGCATTGGAGTTTTAGGCGCCGGAACTATGGGCGCAGGTATCATACAGGTGTTGGCACAGAGCGGATACGATGTTGTTTTCGTGGAAAGAAGCGAGGAGCTTGCGGATAAAGGAATGGCTTCTGTAGCTGCGGGTCTTTCAAAACTTGTAAAAAGAGAAAAAATAACTGAGCAGGAGAAGGAAGATATACTCGGCAGGATAGAAAAAAGTACCGATATGAAAGCGTTCGGTGATGCGGATATGGTCATAGAAGCCGCCGCCGAAAACATGGATGCTAAAAAAGCCATGTTCAGAGAGCTGGATGAAGTCTGCGGCCCTGATACGATCACGGCTACGAATACATCTGCCCTTTCAATAACGGAGATCGCCGCAGTGACCAAAAGGACGGATAAGGTGATAGGAATGCACTTTTTCAACCCGGTGCCTGCAATGAAGCTGGTAGAAGTCATAAACGGACTTTCCACATCGAAAGAGACGAGGGATGCGGTGATGGATCTGGCGAAATCTCTGGGAAAGACTCCGGTCAAGGTCGAGGAAGCTCCTGGTTTTGTAGTGAACAGAATATTGATACCGATGATAAATGAGGCTGTAGGCATACTTGCCGACGGGGTAGCGTCTGCTGAAGATGTAGATAAGGCAATGCAGCTGGGTGCGAATTTCCCTATGGGACCGTTGGCTCTGGGTGACCTGATAGGGCTTGATGTATGTCTTGCCATAATGGAAACGCTTCACAGAGAATACGGTGAAGATAAATACAGACCTCATGTGCTCCTTAGAAAAATGGTCAGAGATAAGAAGCTGGGACGAAAAACGGGAGAAGGCTTTTTTAACTATGCCTGATGGCTCGGATGAGAAAGTGTGATAAGAAATCAAAACTATGGTAATAATGTGAAAAGATGCGCCTGATCGCAGTGAATGGAACAGGAGACTGTATAAAGGGAATCGGGCGGCGGGCGCTTTTTTGAGGTATTGTTTTATCTTTATTATTGTGCAGTTTATATTTTCGGTGTATATTATAAATTAAAGGATAAAAGCCTGTCTGAAATTATTGGATTCTTTTTATTTCCGGAATTAGATTATTTAGATATATTTTGCAAGCAGAAAGGATTCACAGATCATGTGGAAGACATTGGATGAAAAGACGCTCAAAAGCAAGAAAGTGGCTGATCTGCGCGAGATCGCCAGAACTTTCGGGCTTGAAGGCTATGAGAAGATGAAAAAAGCGGAGCTTATTGAAAACCTCATGAAGGATAATCCGGAGGAAAAAAGCTTCGATGATGATACGTCTGTGCGTAAGGCTGCGGATGAAGCTGTGAAAGAGGAGGGCGTAATGTCGGAAGAAGCCCCAAAAGCGACATCGCAGGAGGAAGAGAAAACTGAGATAAGACAGAACGCACCGCGGGAAGGACGCGAAGGAAATGCTCAGCATCATAAGAATAAAGTCACGCCGGATAAGGACGATCGCTTTGAGGTCGAAGGTATCCTCGAGCTGGCAGACGACGGATTCGGGTTCCTGCGGTTCAATAATTTTCTTACCAGCGAGAAAGACATTTATGTAGCGCCGGCTCAGATAAGGCGCTTCAATTTAAAAACAGGAGACAAGATCAAGGGAATATGCCGTCATCCTAACGACGGCAACAGATTCGGAGCGCTGCTTTATGTGGTGACGGTAAACGGAGACGAGCCGGGAGTGGCTATCAAAAGACCGGATTTTGATACTCTGACGCCTATATTCCCAAATGAAAGATTCATACTTGAAGACGGCAGAGAACTGTCTCTGAGACTGATAGATCTTGTGGCGCCTGTGGGAAAAGGACAGAGAGGTCTGATCGTTGCGCCTCCAAAAGCAGGCAAGACAGTACTGCTGAAAAAAATCGCCAACAGCATAGAAAAGCACTATCCTGATGTGGAAATGATAGTGCTGCTGGTGGATGAACGTCCGGAGGAAGTTACGGATATGAAACGCAGTCTCAAGGGCGGCGAAGTTATATATTCCACCTTTGATGAAATGCCTCAGCACCATGTCAAGGTTGCCGAGATGGTCCTGGCGAGAGCGCAGAGACTTGCAGAACACGGTAAGGATGTAGTCGTGCTGCTGGACAGTATAACAAGACTTGCCAGAGCTTACAATTTAGTGGTTCCGGCTTCGGGAAAGACATTATCGGGAGGTTTCGATCCGGGTGCTCTTCACAAACCGAAGAAGTTCTTCGGTGCGGCGAGAAAGCTTGAAGAGGGCGGAAGCATCACCATCTTAGCGACGGCTCTCGTTGAAACGGGCAGCAGGATGGATGATCTCATATTTGAAGAATTCAAAGGTACAGGCAATATGGAGCTTCACCTCGACAGAAAGCTTTCCGAAAAGAGGATATTCCCTGCAATAAACCTCAATAAATCCGGAACAAGAAGGGAAGATCTGCTGATGAACCAGGAAGAACTGGAAGCTATATGGTATATGCGCAGAGCGCTGGGCAACAAAGATCCTCAGGAAGTCACGGAAATGATACTGGACAATCTGGCTCACACGAGGGACAACAAAACATTTATCGAGATAATCAAGAAGATCAAGTTAGAGGGTTGATAAAGAGAATGGATCTGAAAAAGATTTTCCTGAAAGACGCATGTCCTACTAAAATGGGAGGACAGGCGGTCATGGAAGGGATAATGATGAAGGGGGAGAAGAAAACGGCTCTTGCCGTGAGACTCCCGAGCGGAGATATACAGATAAAAACTTTCAAAACAAAACAGGGCGGAAAGTGGACGAAGATACCGATAATAAGAGGTGTCGCAGCTTTCATCGAATCGCTGGTGACAGGGACCAGGACATTGATGGATTCGGCGGAGATACTGGAGGAAAACAGCGACGATGAATATGAAGAAACGAGATTTGAAAGATGGCTTGAAGATAAATTCGGGAGCAAAGGCGCATGGAACCTGATGATATACGCGTCTGTGATAATCGCGCTTATTTTCACCGTAGGTATATTCATAATCCTGCCTACAGGTATCGTCAACATAATGAAATTCTTTACGGACAGTGTTTTTTTGCTGAACCTGGCGGAAGGTCTTTTTCGTATACTGCTGTTCATAGCGTATGTATGGGCTATTTCGTTCATGGGAGAAATAAAGAGAGTTTTTCAGTATCACGGAGCTGAGCACAAGACGATACACTGCTTTGAGAATGGTCTTGAACTGACTCCGGAGAACTGTGAGCAGTTTCCTACGCTGCATCCGAGATGCGGAACCAGCTTTCTGATGTTTGTGTTTATTATAGCATTTGCTATGCATTTTCTGCTGGGATGGCCGAATCTGATACTGAGAATAATATCGAGGCTGCTTCTGCTTCCCGTTATAGCCGGACTTTCATATGAACTTTTGAAATGGGCAGGCAGGAGCGATAATATCGTTGTAAAGATTTTAAGTCTGCCGGGGCTTTATCTTCAGAAGATCACTACGAAAGAGCCGGACAGAGGACAGCTTGAAGTTGCGATAGCCGCTATAAATGCAGTGCAGAGCGATGAGGCCGAAGGCACCAGGATACTTAAGAGGGCCGATATAGGAAAGAATGAAATTGCAAAAGAAACAAAGGATCGTGAAAATGTAAAGCCTGAGTCTGCGGCATTTTACAAAAAATACGGCAGCTTGAGACGAAAATCTCCTCTCAGAAAAAGGAGACATATATAGACTGGAGAGATGTCAGATGAAGACGAGGATACTTGTTAAAGAAGGAGAGTACAGACTGTCCAAAGCATTTTGCATGGACGCTAAGATAGATGCGGAAGAACTGTTTTGTTTCCTTACGGGAACAGATAAGGTGGGACTTTTTTTGAAAGCCGAGGAAGAAGTGGATACCGAGACGGAAGAAAAGTATTTTGAGCTCATAGATAAAAGAGCTCAAAGAGTACCATTGCAGCATATAACGGGGGAACAGGAATTCATGGGGCATAAGTTTAAAGTCAGTCCTGATGTTCTGATCCCCAGACAGGATACCGAAACGTTGGTGACCGAAGCGGCAAAAATAATCCAGGAGACACCGAGGGAAAAGCTTTCGTTTCTGGAAAAGCTCAAAGGGGCAAAGGAGTGGGAGGTGCTGGACCTCTGCTGCGGGAGCGGGGCCGTTGGTATATCGATCATGAAAATATGCTCCAACGTCAGGATGACCGCCTCGGATATAAGTGAGAAGGCTCTGAAGGTGGCGGAAACCAACGCCAAAGAACTTCATACGAAGGTGAGATTTCTGCAGGGCGATATGTTCGAGCCTCATGAGGGGAAAAAATTCGATATGATAGTTTCCAATCCTCCATACATAAAAACGCTGATGATCTCAATACTTCAGGAAGAAGTGAAGAGCCACGAGCCGATTCAGGCGCTGGACGGAGGATCGGACGGGCTGGACTTTTACAGGATAATAGTAAGCCGCGCGGCAGATCATCTGAAAAAGGATGGCTTCCTGATAATGGAGATAGGGCACGACCAGGGAGAAGATCTGCGAAAAATGCTCAGAGACGACGGAAGATATACGCCGGCTGAAGTAATAAGGGATTTACCCGGGAAAGATCGTGTGGTAAAATGTCAGTTAAAATAGAGATATAAATAATTGTATAAAGTGATTATCGTACTGATGTCGAGGGGTTTCCGAGACAAAAGGCGGTGGAACAAACAAAGGAGAAGATATGACCTCTGCGGACCATTGCCTGCGGAGGTTTTTGTGTATAACCGAGGTGTCAAAGAAAGAGAGGTAAGTTATGACGATCTACAACAGCAAATCGAGGAAAGCAGAGGAATTCATCTGCCATGAGGAGATAGAAAAGACCCTTAAATACGCAGCGGAAAACAAAGATGACACTGAAACCATGAAAAAAATACTGGAAAGGGCAAAGGACTGCAAAGGACTTTCCTACAAGGAAGCCGCGCTTCTGCTGGAATGTGAGGATAAGGAAATACATGAAGAGATATTCCGACTGGCGGAAGAGATAAAGGAGAAATTTTACGGCAACAGGATAGTGATGTTTGCTCCTCTGTATCTTTCCAACTACTGTATAAACGGATGCAAGTACTGCCCTTATCACGGGCAGAACAAGCATATAAGAAGAAAAAAACTTACTCAGGATGAGATAAGGCAGGAGGTCACTGCGCTTCAGGACATGGGACACAAGAGACTTGCCATAGAGGCGGGAGAAGACCCGAGGATGAATCCTATAGAGTATATACTTGAAAGCATAGAGACTATATACAGCATAAAGCACAAGAACGGCGCTATCAGAAGGGTCAATGTGAACATAGCCGCAACTACGGTGGAAAATTACAAAAAGCTTAAAGAAGCGGGAATAGGAACCTATATACTTTTCCAGGAGACCTATAATAAAGAAGCCTATGAAGATCTTCACCCGTCGGGACCTAAGAGCGACTACGCCTATCATACGGAAGCCATGGACAGGGCGATGGAAGCAGGTATAGACGATGTTGGGTGCGGAGTTTTGTTCGGTCTGAATCTCTATAAATACGATTTTGTGGGAATACTGATGCATGCAAAGCATCTGGAAGACACCTTCGGCTGCGGTCCGCATACTATAAGCGTGCCGAGAGTGAGACCGGCAGATGATATAGATCCAGACGAATTTGACAACGGAGTGCCGGACGATGTATTCAAGAGGATCATAGCCATACTCAGGATAGCAGTCCCTTATACAGGTATAATAATGTCGACGAGAGAAACGAAAGCAATGAGGGGAGAAGCTGTTAAGATCGGAGTTTCTCAGATCTCCGGCGGAAGCAGGACGAGCGTAGGCGGATACGTGGAAGAGGAAAGCGAAGATGAGAATTCAGCGCAGTTTGACGTAAGCGACAGAAGGAGCCTGGATGAAGTGGTCGACTGGCTCATAGATCTCGGACATATTCCGAGCTTTTGTACGGCGTGCTACAGAGAGGGAAGAACGGGAGACAGATTCATGAGTCTGGTTAAAACAGGACAGATAGCAAATATATGTCAGCCTAATGCGCTGATGACTTTAAAAGAGTACCTCGAAGATTATGCCTCTGATGAGACCAGAAAGAAAGGGCTGAAGCTCATAAAAGAGAGGCTGGAAAAGATCCCGAATCCTAAGGTCAGAGAAATAGTTGAAAAGCATCTTGAGGACCTCGATAACGGTATGAGGGATTTCAGATTATGATCCCGCCGCAGGACTGTTTTGCATAAAAGAAAGGAGACTGTCATGGGATTCAACGATACTCCGAAGGCGGAGAGACTGCATATAAGTATTTTCGGGAAACGCAACAGCGGAAAATCTTCACTTATAAACGCCCTTACAGGGCAGGATATCGCTCTCGTATCCAAAATGCCGGGCACAACTACTGATCCTGTGTTCAAAGCCATGGAAATGAAGCCTGTAGGACCGGTAGTCTTTGTGGATACTGCGGGTTTTGACGATGAGGGAGAACTGGGACTGCTCAGAGTGGAAAGGACTGAGGATGTCGTAGATATCACGGATATAGGCATAATGGTGATAGGTTACGAAACCTTTGTCTGCGAAGATATGCACGTCGCTGTCAGGCAGGAGAGGGAATGGGCGGAAAAGCTCAGAAAGCTCGATATCCCGCTTCTCATATGTATCAACAAGATCGAAGAAGTGGAAAAGCACATGGAGCGGGATGAAATAGAACGAAGGAAAGGGTACATAGCGAAAGAGCTTTCCGCGAAAGAGACGCAGATCACAGAAACGGATGCTGTAAACGGCCGGGGGATAGAAAATCTGCGCAGAGCCATATCCGATTCTGTGCCGGAGGATTTTATGAGAAGATCGATCCTCGGCGGGCTGGTGTCAGCGGGAAGTCTCGTCATGCTGGTGATGCCTCAGGATATACAGGCGCCCAAGGGCAGACTGATACTGCCGCAGGTGCAGACGATGAGAGAGCTTCTTGATAAAAAATGCACTATCGCGGCATCTACCGCCGATGGATTTGAACGGTCGCTGAAAGCTCTGGATCATGCGCCTGACCTCATAATAACGGACTCCCAGTGCTTCCGTTTCGTCTTTGACAGGAAACCTGAGGAGAGCGAGCTGACGTCTTTTTCGGTGTTGTTTGCAGCATATAAGGGAGATGTGAAGGTGTTTGCCGACGGAGCATTGGCATTAGACGATATAACTGAAAATTCAAGGGTTCTGATAGCTGAAGCCTGCAGCCATGTGCCGCTTGAAGAGGATATAGGAAGGGTAAAGATCCCGGCGCTTCTGAGGAAAAAAGCCGGAGAAAATATAGAGATAGTCAATGTTAGCGGAAACGATTTTCCTGATAGGGAAAAGCTGAAAGATTTTGATCTGGTGATACACTGCGGAGCCTGCATGTTCAACAGAAGTCATGTGATGAGCAGGATACGTGAAGCGCGAGAGGCGGGAGTACCTGTAACGAATTATGGGATCGCTATCGCAAAGCTGTCGGGTATACTCGATGATGTGAAACTGCCCGGATGATATGGACAGAGCGTTGAAATATCAGGTGCAGACGGTTTTTTGAATATATGCACCGAAAGCGCATGAAATTCACATGAAAACGACACATGCCGGGGTTAAGATTGTTCTGTACAGTGAAACAGGAGACGTTGAAACAATGAGAAAGTTATTTATGCTCGGATGTATATCTTGTCTGATGATATTTGCAGTATCATCGTGCGCAGCAAATACGGAACAATCTGAAAGCAATATAGCTTACGGTCGAGTCGTGAAAACAGATGAAAAAACCATAACGGTAGAAGATGGAGATTACAGCTACGGTGAAGATTTTAAAGGCAGCGGAAAAGAGATCTCCTACAATCTTCCGGAAAGCGTATTTTTTGATGATTTCAAAAAAGGGGATATAGTTGCCATACTGTTTGACGGCAAAGATGCTACTGCGGTCACCAATGTTGAGTACGTAGAAAACGGGAAGAAAGCGGACGAAGATACCGAAGGGAAAAATGCGCTTGTAAAAGCTGACAATGAAGAGAAGTCTGTGAGCGATGAAGACTACTCATCTTCTGAGGATGATACAGTAGGGATACTTGCACTGAATTCTGACGGCAGATTTGATATATCGAGGATTTCTGTCAGAATGGATGGCGAGGACTCTGCCGGGATAGGTTCTCAGGCAGGAGGCCATGCAGAAGGGAATCAGATCAGCATTTCGATGACAGGTGACGGAAGCTCGCCGCTTCGGACTTATGATGAAAACAGTGTGATAGATATAACAGACGGCAATATCGAAACATCGGGAGAAAACAGTCCGTGCCTGTATTCTTCGGGTAATATATCGATTTCCGGCGTGACGGCGGTGTCGAGAAACAGCAGCGCGGTAATGGTCGGAAAGGGCGGAGTTGTAAATATAAAGGATTCCAATGTGACATCGTATTCGGGGCCTGCTGTGGACATATCTTCAGAGAGCGCCGGATCTTCGGACGCATCTACGGCTAAGATGATGGTAAGCAGCAGTTCTCTTAGAAGTGAAGATGACGAAGCATTGGTGAGAGTTTCGGGAGAGGAAGCTTACGTACGGTTCATAAAAAGCACGATATCGTGCGGCAGCGGTGTGCTTGCCGACATCACAGGAGATGACAATGAAAACGGCGGTAAGCTGCTGATGTACGGAGTTGGGCAGACCTTCAACGGATCGATAAACTGCGATCTCAACAGCAAGGTCAAGTTGGTGCTCAGCGAGGGAAGCAGGCTGACGGGAGCTGTAAATCCCGGGGATTCGGCATATTACAGCAAAGTGTATATAAGCGATGACAGCGAATGGGAGCTTACAGCAGACAGCTATACGAGTTCGATAGTAAATGAGCTGGAGGATTGTTCAAATATAGAGTCCAACGGACACAATATATATTACGACAGTGAAAACCTTGCAAATGAATGGCTTGCGGGCAGGACGATAAGTTTGAAAGGCGGAGGCGTCCTTGCGCCTGCGGAATAAAAGAGAAATAAAAAAGGCTTGTGCTTTCAATATTTGTGTGATAAACTGTATAAGCTGCAATGGAGTTTTCGGAGCAGTAATTATGCAAAGGTTGGTAGACCTGAGCAGGAAAGAGGTGATTAGCATGAAGGAAGGAATCCATCCTGAATATAAGGAATGTAAAGTAACTTGCGCATGCGGTAACACATTTATGACAAAGTCCACACAGGAAGAGATCAGAACGGACATTTGCTCAGCGTGCCATCCATTCTTTACAGGACAGCAGAAATTCGCACACAGAGGCGGACGAGTTGAAAAATTCAAGAACAAGTACAATCTTGACTAAAAAAGAGGATTCTGATAACCGCTTTTCGAGTGAGACGTCTTTTTACGCATATAAGTGCAGACGTGTCATCGAAAGGGCGGTTATTTTTTTATGGAGAAACATTCAAAATTTTTCTTTGTTTCATTTTGTAATGGGATAAGTTATAATAAAATTACATATATACAGTTGAAGCAATGTTTGAAGCGGGACTGAAAACATGTGATCTGCCCGCAGATAATCGGAGGGAGTATGGCAGGAAGAGACTGGAGCAATTTAGGAGATGATCTCAGCCGCATTGTGGAAGATGCGGTGAATATGAGAAATTTCGGCAGACTTAATGAAGATATAAATAAGACGATAGATAGAGTCTTTGGGGGATATCCGGGGGAGGAGAAGAAATGGCAGAACTCACCCGGTGAGTATGATTTTAATCTGAGCGGAAAGGGCAGTCAGCCGAAGCATAACAGGGCTGATGAACAGAAAAGGAGAGATTCCGGCGAGGTCTACGGCAGAGGGACGGAAAGCGCAGGCAGAAGCAGGAGCTACAGCTATGCTGAAGCGGAAGACGGATTCAGCAAGACCAACGGAAGGATCTTTGCAAGCAGCGGCAGACGAAAAGCGGGGCCGTGGGTTATGCTGATATGCGGTGTACTCTTATCGGTATTCAGTCTGGTTATTCTTGGACTTCTGAGCGTTGGAGCCTTTATGATAATGAGTACCGCCATTGCAGGTTTCATGGGAATGTTCGGCATATTTCTGGTAATAGGAGCAGTGCTTGCTGTCAAGGGCGGACTGGCGCTTCGCCTTTCAAAGAGATTCGATCAGCATGTAAGAAACCTTGAAGGGGAAGCTTATGCAGACATCAAGAAACTTTCCGCGTACTGTCACAGATCTGAAAAAGAGGTTCTTCGTGAGATAAAGAAAATGATCAAAAAAGGATGGTTCCCGCAGGGCCATCTTGACAACAGCGAAAAGTGCCTGATGGTCACCAATGAAGCTTATGAGCAGTATCTGTTCACGATAAAAAATGCCAGGATGCAGGAAGAGGAAAGAAAGAGAAAGCAGAAGGAGGAAGCGAAGAAAAACGGTGGCCTGAGCGCTGAAGTGAGAGAAGTGCTCAGAAAGGGCAACGAATATATAGAGAGCATAAGAAAGAGCAATGATGCTATACCTGGAGAAGAAATATCGGAGAAGATCTACAGGATGGAGCTTCTTGTAAAAAGAATATTTCAGCAGACGGAGGCTCATCCGGAGAATGTCGAGGATCTGGATAAGCTCATGGAGTATTATCTGCCGATGACGGTAAAGCTGCTCAATGCGTATGAAGAACTGGACGGACAGCCGATACAGGGAGAAAATATAATAAATTCAAAGAAAGAAATAGAAAACACCCTCGATACATTGAATAAAGCTTTTGGAAAAATGCTCGACAACCTGTTTGAAGATACGGCGTGGGATGTTTCATCGGATATATCGGTGCTTGAGAGTCTTTTGGCTCAGGAAGGTCTTACAGATGATGGATTTGCCGGAGGTCGCGGCAGAAAATAATTGAAAGGATTGGAGAAGTTATGAGTATGGAATTCAAAGAGCAAATGACGCCTACGCTTACGCTGGACTCGTTTGAAGAAACTGAAAAAACCGAAACTACGGCTGCGGAGTTTCAGGAGCCGGTACAGAAAATGGAGATGCAGGAAAAGATCGTTGAAGAAAATCCTCTCTCTGCGGAAGAAAAGCAGATGGTGGAGGATTTTGCCAGGCAGATAAACCTGGATGATTCGGCCGCCATATTGAGATATGGGTCCGGGACACAGAAGAAGATGGCCGACTTCTCGGAGACAGCGCTTGAAAAAGTCAAGACGAAGGATCTCGGAGAGGTGGGGGATCTGATAACGGGCGTAGTGAATGAACTGAAAGGATTTGACGCCACTGAAGAAAAAGGACTTTTCGGCTTTTTCAAAAAAGGCAAAAACAAGCTCGAAACTCTCAAAACAAAGTATGCCAAAGTAGAAACTAATGTCGAGAATATATGCAAGGTGCTTGAAGGGCATCAGATACAACTTTTGAAGGATATAGCCGTGCTCGATAAAATGTATGAGGCGAATCTCGTATATTTTAAAGAGCTGACTATGTACATAATGGCAGGAAAGAAAAAACTCGAAGAAGTTAGATCGGGAGAACTGCCGGCGCTTCTTGAAAAAGCAAAGTCGAGCGGTCTTGCGGAAGACGTTCAGGCCGCTAAGGATCTTGAATCCAAGTGTCTGCGCTTTGAGAAAAAACTGCACGATCTTGAACTGACGAGAACTATTTCCATACAGACGGCTCCGCAGATACGTATGGTACAGGGAAACGATACGATGATGGCGGAAAAAATACAGTCGACTCTGGTAAATACAGTGCCTCTGTGGAAGAGTCAGATGGTCATTGCCCTGGGAGTGGTACATTCCGGAGAAGCTGTAAAGGCTCAGCGGGAAGTGACCGATATGACAAACGAACTGCTGCGTAAGAATGCGGATATGCTCAAAACTGCGACTGTCGAGACTGCAAAGGAAACAGAGCGCGGTATCGTGGACATGGAAACGCTGCAGCATACTAACGATACTCTGATTTCGACACTTGACGAAGTCATGAGCATACAGCAGGAAGGCCGTCAAAAGAGGGCCGAAGCCGAAACTGAGCTCAGGAGAATGGAAAACGAGCTCAAATCGAAAATGCTGGAAGTTGTAAATAAGTAGACAGATAGGAGGTAGTTATGCGCTACAGGATTTTGGGGGACTCGGACTGCCCTATGGCAGAGGTGGATCTGGGTGTGAGAGAAACTATCAAGATCGAACGAGGTGCGATGGCGTATTCTTCAAATGTAGTTCTCGAAGGAAAGATGAACAGCAGCAAAAAAGGGCTCGGAGGAATGCTCGGCGCCATCGGCAGGAGCCTTACGAGCGGAGAGAGCATGTTTATAACTCACGCTACAGGTCAGATGGACGGAGCCTTTATAGGTATTGCTCCTCCTATTCCGGGCAAGATAAATCGTCTTGAAATAGGAGGCTCGCGTCAGTATCGTCTGAATACGGGAGTTTTTCTCGCCTGTGACAACAGCGTTGAATATACTATGGAGTCTCAGAATATAGGTAAAGCTTTATTTGGCGGAACGGGAGGCTTGTTCGTAATGGAGACAAGGGGAGCAGGGGATCTTCTTGTATCAGCATTCGGAGATATTCTTGAGATGGAAGTTACTCCGCACAGACCGCTTCTGGTGGACAATGAGCATGTGGTGGCGTGGGATGCGTCCCTTGATTATCAGATGCGTGTGGCTTCCGGAACCTTCGGGTTTACGACGGGAGAAGGTATAGTCAATGAATTTTACGGAAACGGAAGGGTGCTGATCCAGACGAGAAATGTGAGAAGTCTCGCAGAAGCTGTAAGACCGTTCATACCTACATCAAGCAACTGATGATTTTCATATATTAAATATTGCTTTTCGGACGTCCTTCGCCGAGCGTTTAAAACGTGCGGCAAAGGGCGTTTTTATATGCACTGGGCAAAAGTATCGAGAGTCATACCAGTACTACTTTGGACTGAGTTTTTCTTATCCGGCAGGCTTTAGATAAGAGCCGTCAATGCTCGAAAACACAGCAAATCCGCCAATGCTGCGGAAGAATAGGATGCAACGCCGGACGATGCAGCAAAATTGAATATTGAGAAAACTGTTTTTTCGATTGCAAAAGTTTCTGCCGGTGCTATAATACATGGGAATTTAAAAGAAACAATAAAAGAGTTTTGGAGGTAAAATTAAAATGCATTCTAAAGAGCTGAAGCCAAGAAGGCTGTTTGTTCTTGGTTTCTTTGTGGTCATCCTTGCAGGAACGGCACTGCTCATGCTTCCGGTTTCGACTGGAACTGATGAATGTTTGTCATTCTTTGACAGTCTTTTTATGGCTACAAGTGCGGTATGTGTTACCGGGTTAGCCACTATAGACCCTGGAACAGGACTTTCTGTTTTCGGGCAGGCAGTCATGATGGGACTTATACAGGTGGGAGGTCTTGGCATAACATCTATAGGAGTCATGGTCATAATGTCTGCGGGAGGAAAGATAAGCATGGGAAATCAGAAGCTGGCTAAGGAATCCCTAAATCTGAACTCAGGAAAAGGTCTTAAAAATGTAATAAAGTCGGTCGCGCATGTTACCGTAGCCTTTGAATTTGGTGGAGCTGTTTGCAGCTTCATTACTTTTTATGGTGATTTTTCACCGGAAAAAGCAGTTTGGCTGAGCTGCTTTCACTCAATAGCGGCATTTAACAACGCAGGGTTTGACCTACTGGGAGATTTCAAGAGCCTCACGGATTATCATGCGGATGCCTGGCTCTGCTGCTCTACCAGCGGATTGATCATATTCGGCGGACTGGGATTTTTCGTAATAAAAGAGCTGATTTCAGGAAAGACGCCGAGAAAGTGGTCTCTGCATACTAAAGTGGTGATCACCATGACGGTGGCGCTGATAATCGGAGGAACTCTGTTTCTTAAAGCAACGGAGGGCGGAGATATATCCTGGCTTGAAGCGTATTTTCAGAGTGTGTCTTCGAGGACTGCCGGATTTGCGAGTATCTCCATGGGAAACCTGAGCAAAGCAGGGCTGATGGTGATCATGCTGCTGATGTTTATCGGCGCTTCGTCAGGTTCTACCGGAGGCGGTATAAAAACGACTACCATGTTCATCCTCGTAAAAAAAGCGGTGAGCACCGTGTTCAACGGAAACTGTACGGCATATAAAAGAGAGATACCGGAAAACGTGGTCACCAAGTCATTTATGGTATTTCTGCTGGCTATAGCGGTCATATTCATAGGAACCTTTGCTGTATGTATGATGGAGCCTGATTTTACTTTTGAACAGATATTGTTTGAGGTAGTGAGCGGATTTTCAACGACAGGATTTTCAACAGGGATAACTCCTGAGCTTTGTGACGGAAGCAAAGTAGTGCTTTCCGCCGCTATGTTCACCGGAAGAGTGGGTCCTCTTACTCTTGCGACTATATGGCTGAGCAGGGCGAAACCGCAGATATCGTACTCGCAGGAAGAGATAAATATAGGATAGTTTTATATATAATATGGGATCAAAGAAGATCCTGAGGAGGATAAAAATGATGTATGAGATGAAGCCGCGGGAAAAAAGAGCTGCGGAAACGAAGAAAACAGGGTTTGGAATAATAGGATTGGGAAGATTCGGTACGGCGCTTGCCAAGACGCTTTCGGAGGCAGGCGCAGAGGTAATGGTCATAGACGGTGATGAAACGAAGCTGAGACAGGTAAGAGACTATGTACAGGATGCTTTCAAATTGGGAAAACTTACGAAAGAAGCGCTGGAGGAGACAGGTATAGGCGAGTGTGAGACCGTGATAGTATGTATCGGTGAAAAGATAGATGTCAATCTTCTGACTACGCTCAATGTTATAAACCTGGGAGTGCCGAGAGTCATATCCAAGGCGGACAGCGTGGAACATATGGAAATACTGGAAAAGATAGGAGCCGAATTTGTACAGCCGGAAACAGAGACTGCTACGAGACTTGCGGCTGTGCTTCTGTCATCGAGATCTATGGATATGATGAGACTCAATGACGACTATGTGGTTTCGGAAATAAAAATAAACGACAGGCTTTCAGGGAAAAGGCTTAAAGATCTGCACCTCGATAAATACGGTATCAAGCTGGTGGCTATAGAGAGAGAAGAAGGCATCATGACCGATACAGAGGACGACGGGATCATGCTTGAAGAAAACGACGCCATCGTAGTGCTGGGCAAGTTTGCAAATATAGACAGATTTGAGAAGAGGAAACTGAAGTAAACAGTTTTTTTTTACAGACACTTCTGATATAATATAAAGTTAGAAAACACGGAAACAGGAGTGGACTATGTTCGATAAACTTGATTTTATAACGGAAAAATACGATGAACTGTCGAAAAAAGTGTCGGATCCCGACATAATAAACAATCAGCCTGTATGGCAGAAGTATGTAAAAGAGATGGGTGAAATGGAGCCTATCGTAAAAAAATACAAGGAATACAAAAAAGCCAAAGATGATCTTGCGGAAGCAAAAGAGATGCTCGAAGAAGGCGATGATGAGATGCGTGAACTGGCGAAGATGGAGATCTCCGAGCTGGATGAAAAGATCGAGACGATGGAAGGGGAGCTCAAGGTACTGCTGCTTCCTAAAGATCCTAACGATGAAAAGAATGTTATCCTGGAGATAAGAGCCGGAACAGGTGGTGAAGAGGCGGCGCTGTTTGGCGCGGATCTTCTCAGGATGTATACCAGGTATGCGGAAAGAAAGCACTGGAAGACTGAGATGATGGAGATAAACGATACAGGACTGGGAGGGATAAAAGAAGCTGTAATCCTCATAAAAGGAAAGGGAGCGTATTCGAGACTTAAGTATGAGAGCGGCGCTCATCGAGTACAGCGAGTACCTGAGACGGAATCCAGCGGCAGGATACACACATCGGCTGCAACGGTGGCTGTGCTTCCTGAGGTCGACGATGTTGAGGTGGATCTGAATCCAAACGATGTCAGAGTCGATGTTTACAGAGCATCCGGGAATGGAGGCCAGTGTGTAAACACCACCGATTCTGCTGTCAGACTGACTCATGAGCCGACAGGACTTGTGGTTACGTGTCAGGATGAAAAGTCACAGATAAAGAACAAGGAAAAAGCTTTCAAAGTGCTGAAATCAAGGCTCTACGACCTGAAGATGCAGGAACAGAATAAGGAGATCGCAGATCAGAGAAAGAGTCAGGTAGGGTCAGGAGACAGAAGCGAGAGAATAAGGACATATAATTTTCCTCAGGGAAGAGTGTCGGATCACAGGATAGGAATGACTCTCTACAAGCTCGATAATTTCCTGGACGGGGATATAGATGAGATAATAGACGGACTCATAACAAACGATCAGGCTGAAAAGATGAAAGCGTTTTGATCATGAAAACGAAGATTTTAACAACGGAGGCGGCTGACATAGATGAAGCCGCCGAAATAATAAGAAGGGGAGGGCTTGTGGCTTTCCCGACGGAAACGGTGTACGGACTGGGAGCTGATGCTCTGAATGAAAAGGCGGTCGCATCCATATATGAAGCGAAGGGAAGACCGAGCGACAATCCGATGATAGTGCATATCGCCCACGCTGAAGAGCTGGGAAAGATCGCAGAATATACCGGAGAGGATATGCGAAAGCTGATGGAAATGCTGTGGCCGGGACCTCTTACTCTCATATTGAAGAAGAAGTCATGTGTTCCTGACAGGACGACGGGAGGACTTGACACTGTGGCGGTGCGGATGCCGGAAAACGATACGGCGCGCAGGCTCATCGAAAGGTCAGGCTGTCCCATAGCTGCGCCAAGCGCTAATATTTCCGGAAGACCCAGCCCGACGAGGGCTGCCGATGTGATAGCGGATATGGACGGAAGGATAGACGCTGTGATAAAAGGCGGAGATTGCTGCGTCGGCATAGAATCTACTGTTCTTGATATGACGGAAGAAGATCCTGTGATACTTAGACCGGGAATAATAACGGCGGACAGGATATCTGAAGTCCTGGGCAGAGATGTTTACTATGACAGAGCTCTCTCGCAGAAGCCGGGAAGTAATGATTTCAGGCCTAAATCTCCGGGAATGAAGTACAGGCACTATGCCCCTAAAGCGGACATGCTCATAGTTGAAGGAAAGGGAGCAGAGGTAAGAAAATATGCAGAGGAGCTCAGGCAGAAGAAAGAGACTGAGGGTGTCAAGACGGCGGTGCTCATCTTTGAGGAAAACGATGCAAAAAGGGCTGCTCATGATTTCTTTTCCGCTCTCAGAGATCTGGACAGAGAGGGAACAGAGCTTATAATAGCGGGAGCGTTGGATACAAAAGACCAGATAGGCTTTGCTGTAATGAACAGGATGATAAAATCGGCCGGATACAATGTTATAAAGCTGCCGTCTGCGGCAGACAGATAATAAAAGGAGAATGAAAATGAAGATAGCTGTTGCCAGTGACCACGGCGGATACAAACTCAAGGAATATCTTAAGAAATACCTTGAGGAAAAAGGTGAGGAAGTGATCGATCTCGGCACTGATTCCGAAGAATCTGTAGACTACCCGGTATACGGAAAAGCCTGCGGAGAGGCGGTAGTGTCAGGAAAAGCGGACAGAGGCATAGTGTGCTGCGGCACGGGGATCGGTATATCCATCGCCGCAAATAAAGTTAAAGGTGTAAGATGTGCGCTCTGCACGGATGTCCACATGGCTGAGATGTCAAGAAAGCACAATAACGCCAATGTGCTTGCTCTCGGAGGACGCACCACTTCCGATGAGGACGCCAGAAAGATAACAGAGGCGTGGCTGGATACGGGATTTGAAGGTGGAAGACATCAGCGCAGAGTAAACATGTTGGATGAGTAATTGAATTGGCAGTTATGCCTATGGGCATTTGCATAACGAGTGTGAAAAATGAGTTTGAAAAAATGAATGTGAAAGGCAGGTACAGATTATGAGCAATGTATATGTATTCGATCATCCGTTAATCCAGCATAAGACTGCTATGATAAGAAAGCAGGAGACAAGCGTAAAAGATTTCAGAGAACTGGTAAAGGAAATCGCTATGCTTATGGGATATGAAGCTACGAGAAAGCTTCCTCTCGAAGAGGTGGAGATAACTACACCTATGCAGAAAACAACAGTTAATATGTTAAAGGGTGAGGATATTGCCATAGTACCTATCTTAAGAGCAGGCCTTGGAATGGTGGACGGAATGCTGGCTCTTGTGCCTAACGCAAAGGTAGGACATATAGGTCTTTACAGAGATCCGGAAACTCACGAGCCTGTTGAATATTACTGCAAGCTTCCTAACGATATAGACAAGAGAGAAATATTCGTAGTCGATCCGATGCTTGCAACAGGCGGAAGCGCTTCGGCGGCTATCAACTTCATCAAGGAAAGAGGCGGAAAGAAGATCATATTCATGTGTCTCATCGCTGCTCCTGAAGGTATAGAAGTGCTTCAGAAGGATCACCCTGATGTGGATATATTCATCGCTGCAAAGGATGACTGCCTCAATGAAAACGCATATATCCTTCCGGGGCTCGGCGATGCGGGAGACAGACTTTACGGTACGAAATAATGACTGAAATATCTGCCGATCCGGCGCTTTTTATCAATCGTCCGAGAGATGTCAGCTTCATCGGAAAAATACAGGCATCAAAAGGAATAATTGAAATTTGGAGGAAAATAGAATGAAAAACTTTATACCTGATAATGTCAGCAGGTATGATAACGTATACGACGTGCTGAAGGAGAGAGGTTTTATAGAACAGTCGACGGATGAAGAGAAAATAAGAGAACTCCTTCAAAACGAGAAGGTGAAATTCTATATAGGCTTTGATCCGACGGCTGACTGTCTGCATGTAGGACACTTCATGCAGGTCATAATAATGATGTACATGCAGAAATACGGACACACTCCTGTAGTGCTCCTGGGAGGAGGTACAGGCTTTGTCGGCGATCCTTCCGGAAGGACGGATATGCGTCAGATGATGAGCGCCGAAACGATAGAAAACAACTGCATGGAGTTTAAAAAACTCTTCGATAAATTCATAGATTTTGATGAGGAGTGGAAATACGAAGGAAACGATGGAGTTTTCAAGCCGGGACACGAAAACAAGACTCCTGAGCCGGGAAAGGCCATAGTTGTTAATAATGCGAACTGGCTGCTTCTGCTCAATTATATAGACTTTATAAGAGAGATCGGTTCCTGCTTCAACGTAAACAATATGCTCAGAGCAGAGTGCTTCAAGCAGAGGATGGACAGAGAAGGCGGACTCACCATGTTTGAGCTGAACTATATGCTTATGCAGAGCTATGACTTCATGGTTATGGCTCGTGACTTCGATGTGAAGATAGAGTTCGGGGGCAACGATCAGTGGTCCAACATTATAGGAGGAGTCGATCTGACGAGAAAGAAGACGGGCAAGGAAGTGTACGGCATGACCTTCTCGCTGCTTACCAATTCAGAAGGAAAGAAGATGGGCAAGACCCAGAAGGGCGCTCTTTGGCTCGATGCGGAAAAGACCTCTCCATATGAATTTTTCCAATACTGGAGAAATGTCGCTGATGCGGATGTGGAAAAGTGTCTCAGGATGCTGACTTTCCTGCCTATGGATGAGGTAAGAAGACTTGCTTCTCTTGAGGACAGAGAGATAAACAAGGCTAAGGAGATCCTCGCTTATGAAGTAACCAAGCTTGTACACGGTGAGGAAGAAGCTGTAAAGGCGCGTGACGCGGCAAGAGCTGCTTTCAGCGGCGGCGGAGATATGAGCGCTATGCCTGTGACCGAATTTGCGAAAGAAAAACTTGCAGGGGAAGGCATGGGAGTAGTGACCTTCATCAAGGAGCTGGGACTGGTTCCGAGCAACAGAGAAGGTTTTATGACCATAGAACAGGGCGGTCTTAAGATCGACGGCGAGAAAGTCACCGACAAGAAGATGACGATAACTGAGGCTACCTTCGGCGGAGGCAAGATCCTTATCGAAAAAGGCAAGAAAAAGAAAGTCGTCGTAGAGCTTGTGTAGCTTTGAACTAATATGGATCTGATATGGCTCTGAACTTATAGACGATAAAGAAAAAACGATAAAGAAAATCAAATCAGATATAAAGCGGCGGTGCAGCCTGTTGGCTGTACCGCCGCTTTTTTGTTTTTGTATGGGAAAATTTAATATGTCTTATTGCGGTGTACCAGAATGTACCGCGATATCCGGATAATCCGACTCTGTTATCGTGAAGCCGTATTTTATGCGAGCTCACGATAGAGCGAAGAAAAAATCCCGGTGAAAATATCGTGAATCGTAAGAATCTGTTGTCTGTGATATTATGACATAAAAGAATATGAAGCAGAGAATACTTATATAAGTATTTCCGCACTGTCACTTTAAAAATTTTATTACTGTATATACACACAGTATATTTTTATATTATCTCACATAAAAATAAAAACTGTATTTATTAAAAATTAAAATACTGCATATTTTACAAAGTACATTTTCGTGCTATCATTTTTACTGTCCGATAGTGAAGCTGACAAAATATTTATAACAGAAACAAGGAGGCTGAAATGAGAGAGGCGGAGAGAATCAAAAATTTATGTGAGACGGCGCTTTTTATCGCTATAGTTTTTTTCGGAGTCTTTATCATAAAAATCCCAGGGCCTTTCGGGTACATGCATATAGGTGATTCGATGATATTCCTTGCCGTATTGATGCTGGGAGGAAAACGAGGAGCTGTTGCAGGAGGGCTTGGAGCTGCGATCGCGGATATCGTCAGCGGCTATACGATATGGGCAGTGCCTACGATGATATGCAAAGCGGCAATGGCGATCGTGATGGGTATGATGATAAAACACAGGGCTTTCGGACTTAAAGGAAGACTTTTGTGGATAGTGTCTGCTGTTGCAGGAGGCATAACACAGGGGATACTGTATGAAGTTTTCTGGCTTGTGCTTTTCGGCAAAGCGGCTGCGCTGGCTGCGCTGCCTGGTCTGACTTTCCAGATGGTATCAGGTATCATCATAGCGTTCGTTATTTCAGAGGCTCTGCAAAAGACCAGCCTCAGGAGACATTTCATATATACTACCAACGGCAAAGCGTATAACTGAAGAATGACTGAGGAGAGTGCAGGATCAAAAAATGGCGGGAATACGCAGTAAAAATCTGAAAGGAATAAGAAAATGCTTGATAAGATGAAAAGTTTCAAAAAAATAGATGCGCACAGTCATATAGGATATTTCGGGGGATGGTCCAATGTGGGCATAACGGCAGAAGAGCTGATCGCTCAGATGGATGAATACAATATAGAGAAGACTGTTTTGTGTACATATCCGATAGATGAAAGTATAGAAGCTGTGGACAGATACGGTGACAGACTTGTGGGAGCGGCATGGGTGGATCCTACTGAAGACAATGCTGTGGATATAATCAAGGATGCGGTAAAGAATCATGGGTTCAAAGCAATAAAGCTTCATCCTCTTTCACATAGCTATCTTCCGAATGATGAGTGTGTATTTCCGGTTGCAGAGCTGGCCGGAGAGCTTGATATACCACTCATGATACATACGGGACATCCGCCTTTTTCTCTGCCTTGGAGCGTTGCCCAGCTTGCGGATATATATCCTGATGTGGACATGGTGATGATACATATGGGACATGGCAACGGCATGTATGTGCAGTCAGCTATAGATATGGCCAAGAAGTATCCAAACCTTTATTTGGAAACATCGGGCATGCCTATGCACACTAAGATCAAAGAAGCTTATGAAGAAGTGGGGAGCGACAGGATAATGTGGGGACTCGATGCACCTTTCCATCACCCAACAGTGGAAATGCAGAGAACCATAGTAAGCGGTCTCGATGACAGACAGCTTGAAGATGTGTTTTACAACAATGTGAAAAAACTGCTTAAGCTGTAGAGAACATAACATACAAGGATCAGATGCGCCGGGGCATATTCACTGCCTCGGCGTTTTCGTCTGCTCAAGGGCCGGGTACGTATATTTTAATCATATTCTTAAAACCCTTCAGACTCATTGACAAACATAAAATACTATTATATAATTGCAAAAAGTGATTTATAGACAGCGAAAATCACGGGAAAAGCTTTGAGAATATATTATGTGTGGTATTTTGGATAGCTGTAATGTTAAATAGACATTAAATAATAGCAAAACGTGATTACTATGTTTATGGAGGAGAAGAAAGTGAGAACTTACGATGACAGAATGTTCATAAATACATTTGAACATGAGTACACATGGTTGAACGGGTTTATGAGAAATGTCAGAAGATATGGCAAGCGAAATGCGCTTATGGACCCGGCTACTGAACGAGTATGGAATTACACCCAGCTCAACAGAGAAGTAAATAAGCTTGCTCATGCGCTTCGTCAGGACGGAGTAGGTAAGAACGATGTCGTTATGTCGGTGCTTGCAAACTGCCCGGAATTTTGTTTCACATATATAGGGCCGAGAAAGATAGGAGCTATAGTCAACTTAGCAAATTACAAGCTTTCCTTCGGTGAACTTGCTCTGCTTATAGATCACAACGAGCCGAAAGTAGTGATATATTCCGCAGAAGTTGCCGAAATGGTGACGGAGGCGGTAAAGAGAGCAAAATACAAGCCGGTAAGACTTGTCATGGCGGATAACCTTGCGGGGGAAGCTCTGCCGGAAGGGCATTATTCCTATGAATCCTATGTTTCGGCGCAGCCGGAAAATGAGCCTGAAAAGGATTTTATACCTCATATATACGATGAAGTTGTGAGGATGTGTACCAGCGGCACATCGGCGCTTCCAAAAAGTGTGCCGCTGAACGATATAAACGAAGTCCTTTCAGCTCATGACGCGATCATGCACTATCCGCTGAGCTGTAAAGATGTGTGTTTGAATATGACGCCTTTGTTTCACAGGGGCGGAAGCCATTCGGGCGGCACATGTCCGACATTTTACGTTGGTGCTGCCCTGGTGCTGATGCGTTCCTTTTCACCGAGGACCACACTTCAGTATGTGGAAAAATGCGGAGTCACATTCCTGACAGGATCGCCGGCATCCCTGGAAATGCTGGCAAGGATACAGGAAAAGACACCTTTTGATCTGTCGGGTCTCAAAGGGCTTGTTACGATGGGAGCGCCGCTGGAAAAAGCTGCGTGCAGGCGGTTTATGGAAGTCCTGACTCCTAATATACTCAATGGATACGGAACGACGGAGACTTTCTGGAATTCATTCCTGAGACCTTATGACCTCCCGGACAATGCCGGTACTGTAGGCGGAAGCTGCATAGATGATGAAGTAAGAGTTGTCAAAGTGTATGACGGCCGCAAAGCAGAGCCGGATGAACTGGTCGATAAAGACAATGAGACTGTAGGAGAGATCATAATACAGTGCCCCGGAAAGACAACGTACAGTTACTATAATAACGACGAAGAGCAGAGAAACAAATTCTATAAAGGCTGGATGTATACGGGAGACCTGGGCATCTGGGATGAAAATATGTATGTGACGGTAAACGGCAGAAAAGACGATATGATAGTCTGCTCCGGAGAAAATATATATCCGACACAGATAGAAGAAGCTCTTGCAGACTGTGAAAAAGTGGAAGATTCAATGGTAGTATCAGTGCCGGACAGAGTCAGAGGACAGGCGGTAGTGGCTTACGTCATACCGAGCGATGACTCCCTCACTGTGGCAGAGCTTGCGGATTTCTGCAACAACAGTCCGATGCTGTCTACGTACAAGAGACCGAGATGGTACTGTATAGTAGATGAGCTGCCGAGGACGGCTACAGGGAAGAAAATGCATTACGTCATGAAGCAGAAAGCACAGGAAGATCTGAAAAACGGCGTTTTAAAGAGAAGATAGTCTAAATAAAACATAATACGTAAAAGCGAAAAGAGCGGAAATATAATTTTCCGCTCTTTTCGTATTATAAAGTATTTATATTTATGCAAAGATGACGTTATATTGATTAGTCGTGCGGGGTGAAAGAAATCTGATCGTTGACTATATCGAGAAAAAGTTTTCCTGCCGGATTGAGCATGGATTTTTTCCAGGCTATGCCGCATGGGATAGAATAACTGTCATCGTCAATTGGTATAAAATCTATTACTGATGTCAGAGATTCGCTCTCAAAGCTTGACGGTACTATGGAGATGCCGAGCCCTGAGCTTACAGAAAGCAGCACAGATTTTATATCGCTGAACTGATTTGTTATATTTGGTGAAAATCTGTGAGTCTGGCAGTAATTCATCGTATGCATGTAAAGTATAGGATTTTCCTCCTCTGAAAGCAGTATGAATCTTTCGTTTTGCAAGGAGGCTGCATCAAGTTTTCCCGTTGCGAATCTGTGATCTTTAGGAACGATGAAGCAGAGTTTGTCCGTGTGGCTTTGCAGTACATTGTACTCTTCGTTGTCAGGTATCATATCCATATATATGAAATGAAAATCGTAAGGGTCTTCATCTTCTATAGGGAGCTGACGGCCTGAAGACATATATGTTATATCAACGACTATATCGGGATAACGCTGTGAAAATATTTTGAGCGATCGCAGGAGAAGAGTATCGGAAGTGATTATATTTGCAATGGAAAGTCTGCCCTGAGCACCGTCGTGGAGCTGTTTTACAGCGTAATAACCCTTTTTTGCCGTATCGAATATCTCCTGGGCGTATGGAAGAAAAGCCAAACCCTCTTTAGTCAGCTTTACATCGCGTTTCGTTCTGAAAAACAATTTTACACCCAATTGATTCTCAAGGTCGTTTATCTGTCTGCTTATCGTTGACTGAGGTACATTGTTGTGCCTGGCGGCGCTTGTAAAATTCAATGACTGGCTTACTGCCAGAAAGCTTCTTATTTGGTTTAAAGTTAGTGATTTCATTGCGTTTGTTGACACCTGTGCCGCCTTGATGTATCATCAAGGGAGTTGAAAACACAGCTTAGAAGTATGATTAAAAAATAACGAATCATTTGAAATTATCCATTTTTGCTATCAGAGATATTATATATTATGCGTTTGCGCATGTAAAGTATACTGAAAAAGGATGGACGCCGGCTGGTTAAGAGCAGCAGGAGATGATAGTTTTGGGGGAAATTATGAGCGGGAAAATAGTTGTAACCGGTATGGGTGCTGTAACGCCGATAGGCTGCGGTGTCGATCGATATTGGGAAAGTCTTGTGGACGGAGCATGCGGAATAGACAGAATAAGACAGTTTGACGCCGGAGAGCTTGCAGTGCAGATAGCGGCAGAAGTGAAAGATTTTGATGTAGAAGATCATATGCCTAAAAAGATGATACATGAGACCGATGCTTTTACTCAGTATGCCTATGTGGCGGCAGCGGAAGCTATAGGGGACAAACTGCCTGCGGAAAAAGACAGGACCGGTATAGTGATGGGAACTGCTATGGCCGGAGTTGCTACTACCGCGAGGACTCAGGAAATACTGACCAATGCAAAACATAAAAACGTAGGTCCCAGATTCGTACCGAGGATACTGGGGAATATAGCTGCGGCGCAGATAGCGATAGCTCATGGTATAACCGGTCACAGCGTAACTCTTTCCACTGCGTGCGCATCGGGAGGTGATGCGGTTACTGCGGGAGCTTTGCTGCTGCGCGCAGATGAAGCCGATGCGGTTATATGTGTGGGGGCGGAAAGTATTTTGTGTCCTCTTGTGGTATATTCCCTTGCAAACGCACATACGCTGTCGCGTTTAAATGATGATCCGAAGCATGCGTGCAGGCCTTTTGACATAAACAGAAACGGCTTTGTCATAGGTGAAGGCGGCGGAGCTTTGATAATAGAAAAGGAAGAACACGCACTGAGGCGGGGAGCTCATATATATGCAGAACTTGCGGGATGGGGAAATAACAATGATGCCTATCATGTTATGAAGCCTATACCGGACGGATCGAAATCATCGGTCTGCATGAAACAGGCGTTGAAAAAAGCCGGCCTTGATCCGGAAAACATAGATTACATAAATGCTCATGGTACGGGAACAAAAATTGGTGACGGCGCGGAGATAGCTGCACTTAAAAAAGTTTTCGGCAATGCTTCTCCTGTAATAAGCTCTACGAAAGGAGCTACCGGACATATGATGGGCGCAGGCGGTATAACGGAATCCATTGCGTGCATAAATGCTATAAGATATGGGGTGATACCGCCGGTACTGAATCTCACTGAACCTGACGGAGACATGGATTTTGCGGCCGGCGTCTGCAGAAAGCAGAAAGTGGATATCGCAATGACAAACGCTTTCGGATTTGGCGGTCAGAATTCAAGTCTGATATTCAAAAAATATGAATAGTGTGAATATATTCATTGACAATGCTTTAAAAGGGATTATATACTTAAAAGATGGAGTCTTAAGCTAAAGTGAAAAGGAGAATCTGAGATGTTTAAATCACTTGAAGAAGCAAAACGTTTTATTGAAGAAAAAAGCATTAAGATGGTCGATTTCATGATGATCGATCTTAACGGAAGATGGAGACACCTGACGATACCTGCCGACAGATTTACTGAAGATACTCTCAAAAACGGCATAGGTTTCGACGGAAGCAATTACGGTTTCGCTCCGGTGGAAAAGAGCGATATGGTGTTTATACCGGATCTGTCATCTGCGTATATCGATCCGTTCATGGAGATCCCTACCCTTGCGATGATAGGAGACGTTTACGTTATAGGCGTTCCTGAAAATTATCCTTTCGATCAGGATCCGAGAAATGTTTCCAAGCATGCTGAAGAATATATGAGAAAAAGCGGTATAGCTGATGAGATGCGTATAGGGCCGGAATATGAATTCCATGTTTTTGACCATGTCAGCTATTCGACAGCGCCTAACGAATCGGGATTTAAAATAGATACGGAGCAGGCTGAATGGAACAAGAATAACGATGAATTCAACCTTGGATACAAAATGCCGCATAAGGGCGGATACCACATGGCTCCTCCTCAGGATGTACTATATGATTTCAGAAGCAGAGTCGCTATGCTGATGGAAGATCAGAATATAAAGGTAAAATATCATCATCATGAAGTGGGCGGCCCCGGACAGCTTGAGATAGAAGTTGAATTCGGCGGTGTCACTGAAATGGCAGACAAGACGATGATGACCAAGTACCTGATAAAAAATCAGGCTATTGCAGAGAACAGAACGGCTACTTTCATGCCGAAGCCTGTATTTGATGAAGCAGGAAACGGAATGCACGTGCATATGCATCTGTTCAAAGACGGCAAACCGCTCTTCTACGATGAAAACGGATATTCACAGCTTTCAGAGACGGCAATGCATTTCATGGGTGGTATCCTGAAGCATATAAAAGCGCTGTGCGCATTTACAAATCCGAGCACAAACTCATTCAAGAGACTTGTACCCGGATATGAAGCTCCTGTAACTATAGGTTTTGCTACAGCTAACAGAAGCTCGGTAATACGTATTCCGGCGTACGCTAAAGATCCGGACAAGAAGAGATTCGAAATAAGAAATCCGGACGGTACGTGCAACCCGTACTACGCATTTGCTGCCATACTCATGGCAGGTTGTGACGGAATAAAGAATAAGATCGATCCTGTGGCAGAAGGCTACGGCCCGTATGATTTTAATCTTTATACTCTCAGCGAAGAGGAAAAGAAGAAGATCAAGAGCCTTCCGAGAACTCTTGATGAAGCCCTTGACGAGCTGGAAAAGGATCATGCGTTCCTCACAGAAGGCGGTGTTTTCCCTGAAAGGCTCATAGAGATATGGCTTGAAAACAAGAGAGCAGATACTAAAAAACACAGCGAAATGCCTACACCTATGGAGTTCGATATGTATTACGATCTGTAAAGCCAGTCAGTTAAAAAAGATTTATCGAGATCAAAACATACACCCGGCGGATGTTTGGGGTCACCTCAATTTGCCGCCGGGTGTTTTTATATGCAAAAAACCCCGCATCAGATGCGGGGCGTGTTTATCAATAAGAAATGTTATTTTTTTATGTAAGACGATCTGCGGGATATGATCGCTCCTGCCAGTCCGAATAAGACAGCCCATGAGATCCATCCGAAGCCGAAGCTGTAGAACGGCATACTTTCGACAAACCGGAAAGGCGCGCCGAAGCTGAACAGTATCTCGCATAAACTTCCGATAAGAGCTCCGACGAATGAGCATTTGACCACTGTATCGGGGATACGGTCTTTGAAAAGCGAGAGAACTATTACGGTCAGTACTCCCGGATATACGAAGCTGAGTACAGGGCTTGCGAGTGAGATTATCTTATCGAGTCCGAAGTTTGCTATGCAGGTGCTGAGTATGCACATTGCTGCAATGAGCAGCTTATAATTAAGTTTGCCCTTTGAAAGTGTGTTGAAATAATCGGATGCTGCGCTTACAAGAGCAATAGCCGTAGTCAGGCACGCGAGCATGACGATCACGCCCAGTATTATGACTCCTGTGTGACCCATCAGCCCTTCGGTTATACTCAGTATCAGAGAAGAACGGTTGATGCTGAGGTTGAAGTATGTAGATACTGTTGCGCCGAGGAACGTCAGTCCGCAGTATATCACCATCAAGGCAAAGGAAGCTATGAGGCTTGAATTCCTTACTACTTTGTATTTTATATTTGTTTCGGTATAACCCTTGTCGCTCACGTTTTTTACTATTATTATACCGAAGATCGTTGCCGCTAAAACGTCCATAGTCTGGTAGCCGGAATTTATCCCTTCAACGACTACGTTTTCCATCATGGCTTCCTGGGAAATATCTCCAAGCGGCGAGATTATGCCGGCGATTATAAGTATCAGCAGTCCTATCATGAGGGCAGGAGTCAGAGCCTTGCCTATGATGTTTACGACAGATGACTGACGTATGGAGAAAAGCATCACCAGCAGAAAGAACATCGAAGTCGATATGATCGGACTGATGTTTCCGAATAGAGGCACGATAAACATTTCGTGAACTGTTGCGCCCGTTCTTGGAACTGCTATCACAGGGCCTATGCACAGTATTGTCACGGACAACAGTATTTTGCCGGGTATGTTTCCTATTTTATTCGTTATGTTTGATATTTCGCCGTCGTTTCTTATCAGTGCGAATATCGCAAGTATGGCGATGCCTATATCGGCAAGGTAGTAGCATATGAAGCCTATGACCCATTCAGGACCCGATCCCATGCCGAGGTACGGCGGAAAGATGATATTCCCCGCACCGAAAAACATTGAAAAAAGTGCAAATCCAATAAATATCTGATCTATGAAGCGGCGTTTTCTGTTTTCGTTTAGTGAATTCATTTTTGATTTCCTTGAAAGTATGATTTTTGATATCGTATTAAGATACCGTAGAATAAGTTATCACATAAAGCATTGAAAATCAATCGGATAAGATAAAAAGGACGTCAGCGTTTTGCAGGATTTACCACAGTTTATATGAAAAAAGAGATGAAATTCTTTGACATTGCAGCTATTAACGTGTAAAATAACTTTGTGTCACAAAAGTGACATGAATTTTTCGTGCGAGCAGGATGGGGATCCGTCCGGGCAGACACGGCTAAAAATAAATAAGTTTTAGTTCGCCGAAAACAATGCAGTACAATAGGTGTTGTATTCGAGTAGGCAGGGCCGAAAAAAATTGAAGCCCTAACCCAGAGCAGCGCGAATCGCGGTAGGTCTCATGCAAGAACAGTCCGAAGCAAAGCGAGGATACTGTTTACTGCGGAAGCCCTAACCCAGAGCCGCACAAGTCGCGGGATACAGCTTCAATTCCAGTAGGTAGAAAGGAAGAAAGATGAGTTCATTTATCGCAAAACCTGCAGAAGTTGAACGTAAATGGTACGTTGTTGATGCAGAAGGTAAGAATCTCGGAAGAATGGCATCCCAGATAGCTGCCATCTTAAGAGGAAAGAACAAGCCGACTTATACTCCTCACGTTGACTGCGGAGATTATGTCATCGTTATCAACGCAGAGAAAGTGGAAGTCACAGGCAAGAAGAGAAAAGAAAAGATCTACAAGAGACACACTGGCTATCCGGGCGGTCTCAGAGAAGTGACTTTCGAAAAGATGATGGAAAAACATCCGACCGAAGTTGTACGACATGCCGTTAAAGGTATGATGCCTAACGGAAAACTCGGAAGACAGATGTACAAGAAGTTAAAGGTTTACGCAGGTCCTGAGCACAATCATCAGGCTCAGAAACCGGAAATTCTGGATATTTAAGAAGGGAGGAATCAAGCGATGGCAAAGACACAGTACTACGGAACAGGAAGAAGAAAATCTTCAGTTGCTAGAGTTAGATTGATCCCTGGTAGCGGAAATATCACGGTAAACAAGAAGACTCTTGATGAATATCTTCCGGAAGAAATCGTAAAGAGAGAGGTAAAAAGACCTTTTGAAATCGCCGGATGCGAAGGAAAATTCGACGTTATCGCAACTGTTCACGGCGGTGGATATACCGGTCAGGCAGGAGCTTTGAGGCACGGTATCTCAAGAGCTCTGTGCGAAGCTGACAGAGAAGCGTACAGACCGGCACTCAAAGCAGCCGGATTCCTTACAAGAGACTCAAGAATGAAGGAAAGAAAGAAGTACGGTCTCAAAAAAGCGAGAAGAGCAAGCCAGTTCTCAAAGAGATAATCTCGAACGAGTTTCAAAACGCTGGAAGGCTTGTAATTACTATGTTTTACAATTTGTGGAAGTCGCAGGAAAGTGTCAAATTGGCATAAGCTTGCAACACAATTGCAACAAACCGAAAAAAGAAATTTTTTAGAGATGTTACCCATAAGGGTAACATCTCTTTTTTTCGAGTGAAGCATTACTCTATAAAGCATTCCAGTTTATTTGCCGCCTTAAGCAGAACGCTTAAGTCTAAATGGGTATAAACTGTTTCGGTAACATTCCTAAAGATTGTCCGTTTAGTTTTGCTCTAATTGTTGAAGACACATCCAAATCGGCTAACAATGATGTGAATGTGTGCCTTGTGGCATGGGGCGTATAATTCCGTCCTAGATTCTCCATCAATTTCTTGAAAGTCTTAAGGTATTGGTCATAGCTGACAGGATTTTCAGGATGTTTTTCATTTGGGTACAAATATTCCCCAGTACCACTGTTATACCAACTATCAAAGAAAGGGTATATAGCATCAGCAATATGAACCTTTCTCTTGGCGTTAAGTGTTTTTCCTTTCGGAATAAAAAAGTAATGCTCCTCGAGAAACACATCACACTTTTTTAAATTCAGAAACTCTGAAATGCGAAGACCGGTCCACATAAGCACAAGGATGCTCTGACAGAATTTATCATCTTTTCTTTGCCACAAAAGTTTAACCTCCTCATGTGTTAAGTGATTTTCTTCGTATGTGGCCTTTTTAGCTGTCAAATCAACGAACTCCGAATAAATCTTTCCTACAAGGTCATATTTCATTGCATATTCATACATTATGCGGAATAGCACATATAATGTCGGATAGTTCTTATCACTATTGTCTATGAGGTCTTGTAAATCTTGTAACCGTATTTCTGCAAACCTTCTTTTATGTAAAGAAGTGCAGTTGTTAAAGACGTATTCATAGGCATCAAGTGATGATTTGCCAACAAGAGGTTACTTAAAGGCATAAACCTTTCTATATAGCTCTTCAAAGGTTGTATTTGCTGCAGAAACATCATATGGATTTTGATTATATTCATTAAACATTTCTAAAGCAACCTTTTTGGTTGGCGCATAGCCGATAATAAGTTGCTTATAATTCACCTTGCCCTTTTCATGATCCAATTCTGTTCCTACTGTTTTACGAACTAGGAATTTGTTTCTTCTGTTTCCTGGTAATTTGTAAATGCTACCATAACCATTTGGTAATCTCATAATATCGCTCCCTTCTATTTTTAATATGTATGTAGCCTTTTCGTAAAGGGAACATGACCTGAGATTTATCGGGTTACTTTAGTATAGCTTGAGCGCATCTTTTCCAAAGAGCATAGTCTTCCGGACTAACACCGCCAATTTCAGAAAGCTGTTTAATGCTTTGCCAGTCACGAAGGAAATAGTTTAGCATTGGTTCTTTGAATTCCATTTTAAGGGTCTTGTTATCATTAGATGTAATTTCAATCTCAAAAGTATCATCTATTGCGAAGAGCAGTGGAAGAACATCTGAATCTGTAACAATTTTAAATTCAAGAAATTCATTTACAGGAACATCTAAGCATGTAGCAATCCTTTCTAATTGATCCCTTTTAGGCGTAATCTTGTTTGCTTCATACTTTCTAATGGTTACTTCATGAATCTTGGTCATATCCCCAAATTGCTTTTGAGTTAGACCTTTCATGCTTCGATGAAATTTAATTTTTCGCCTAGTGTCATAAAAGTTACCTACCTTTCAAGGGTATTATAGCATGCCAAAATAATGTGTCGATAATACTTAACAGAGTGAAAAAAGCAACAGTAAAATGAAAGGAGCAGGGAAATGAGCGCGGAGATGAACGAAAAAATTTATATCGAACTACCGAAGTTCACAGGTAGAAATGTAAAAATTAATGAAATAGCCAAAGCAACAGGCAAAGATCCCAATTATGTACGGATTGGACTGCAACAAGGCTTTCTAAAATTTGGAACAGCAGTAAAGCTTGATGGATCCAGTGAGTATAACTACTACTTCCCAGACAAGAAAGTCTGGGAAGAGACAGGGTATTTCAGAGATGTAAAACAAGAGGATGTGGGGTGATGCTGATGGAGGAAACAAAATTGAAATTGATTAACATGGCAGAGGTAGAGGTAGTTGAATGGCTCCTCTACCCTTTAATCTCATTTGGCAAAATTACTATTCTGCAAGGAGACCCTGGCGAGGGGAAAATAACTGTAATGCTATACCTCATTGCATGTTTAACAAAAGGTGAGCCATTGTCTTTCGTAGAAGAAGGACTGCCAGCTGAGGCAATAAGTGTAATTTACCAAACTGCTGAAGACGGACTTGGCGATACTATAAAGCCAAGATTGCTAGAAGCAGGGGCAGATTGTTTTAAAGTTATTGTTATTGATGATAGTGAGGAAGCATTAACCATTGTTGATGATAGATTGAAATTAGCGATTGAGACTACAGGAGCAAAGTTGATTGTATTAGACCCACTGCAAGGATACATTGGCTCAGGTATAGATATGCATCGTGCTAATGAAGTCAGACCGCTGATGCATAGGTTATCGGTGTTAGCGGAGAAATATAAATGTGCCATTGTCTTAATCGGCCATATGAATAAAACAGTATGGGAAAAGCAGGGTATCGTGCATTAGGCTCTATTGACATTCCTGCAGCAGCGAGAAGCGTTATTGTCTGTGGAAGAGTTAAAAAAGATCCTGAAATGCGAGTACTATGTCAAATTAAAAATCCCCTTGCACTGGAAGCACAGGCGATCGCATTTCGTCTAGATAAAGAGAACGGTTTTCAATGGGTGGGTGAAGTGGACGTGTCTATTGATTAACTATTATCAGGAGAATGTAAAGCAAGTAGATTACAAGAAGTGGAATTATTCCTCAAAGAAATTTTAGCTGATGGAGAAACCTCAGCGGTAGAAATATATACACTTGCAGAGCAGGAGGGTATTAAGCAAAAAACACTCAGGAAAGCAAAAGACAAGTTAGAAGTTGCTGTCATAAAAAAGAAAAATAAATGGTATTGGAATCTATAGTGAAGTTCGCAAGGTGGCAAGATTCCCCTTTATAAAAGAATGGTCATCTTGCCACCTTGCTTTTATAAGGAGTGGTGAATTATGGGAGATGATATACAAGTCAGCAAGAAACTTTTCAATGCATTGTATCGATATCATGTATGCGGACAGAGGGAAGAAGAACTTCTTATTAAAGAGCAACTGGCAGAAAAGATGGAGAGGCATATAAAACGGATTGTTTATACGCAGGTCAAGAGAAAGGATGTCAAGCGGTCAGTGGACAGTCATAGATGACAGGACAGAAACGTTACGTTTCTGTAATACGGATAGAGCAGAAAGCCCTCGGCGTCTGAGAGCGAAATACACCCATCGCACAAATCAGAGATTTGTTCTCTGTGTATTTCGCCCTGCGGGGCTGAGGCAGTTTTGCAAAAGGGAGTGATAAGAATGGCAAGACATTCATTTATAAGAATGCAAAAGCTGCCTGACGTGGCCGGAAAGATAGACTATATCACAAGTCCAGAGAGACAAGAATATTTATATAGCGTATATAGGACTTGTGACGATGGCTTCTGAAGGAAGCTTGCAGAAGAAAATCAGAGAGATTTTAAGCATAGTGGCAGTGCAGGAAAATGTATTGAAGCAAGGGCGTTGATTATAGCACTACCGGAAGAATATCAGTATCTTAAGCCTGGTGAAGTGTTGAAAAAGTTCACTGATTATTTCAAGGAAAAGTATGGCGTGGAATGTATATCGGCACTTCATCATAACAAAAGTCAGACCAATTATCATATACATTTGATATTTTCAGAACGAAAAGAGTTGCCGGAACCAGAGGTGAAGATTGCAACTCGTAATATATTTTATGATGAAAATGGTAAACACTGCAGAACCAAGAAAGAGATTTTGGATTCAGATGGAAATATTCGTAGAGGATGCTTTATCATACCAAAAGGGGAAGCATATAGAGGTCATTATTTTGAACCGAAAAACCCTTATTTTAAGTCTAGAAGATTTTTGCAGGAACTGAAAGAGGGTTACACGGAACTCATAAATGAGCAAATTGGTCGGGAAGAAAATCGATTGGAAGTATATCGAAAAGACAGTATATATCTGCCAACAAAGAAAATCGGAAAGAACAATCCCAATGAAGATTTTATTAAGCAGAATAATAAAGCAGTTCAGGACTGGAACTATGCGGCATCATTTGCAGCAGGTATTATGTCTGAGGATCATGTGAAGGAGGTAAAGCGAAAAAAATATTGGAACCTATCAAGGAAACAATTGAAACAGGAGAAGATAAGTTTGCGTATCGAAACATTATAAGAACTGCAACAAAAGTTATCAACCGACTGGTAAAAGAATGGATTCGTTTGCCTCATGCAGAAAGACTTGATGCAAAAGCAGACATGTTTAGCGGAATGATAAATTATTGCAGGGAAAGAGTTTTAGCCACACGAAAAAGAGAACGTGAACGATAAAACAGATGAGTGATGGAGCAGATGTTATGCTGCTCGGTCGATACATATTTGAAGACAGAAAGGATATCAACCATGAAAAAAGAAATAACTTATACAGAACGTGATGGATATTTATATCCCAATTTAGAACTCCCTGAACAGGAAGAAGTGAGTATATGATTAGCCTTAATATAATAGAAACATTGTATTTATAAATGTAGTATGCTACAAAAGGCTGAAAAGATTTTGAGAACAGCATTTGCAAACTAGGCTTGAATCAAATATAATTAAGAAAATGGAAATTTAGGAAAGGAGGAGCTAGTATGGGTCAAACAATGCGCTATGAAGTAAAGCGAGATGTTTTGCTTTGGGCAATTAAAGAATCTCAGAAAAGTATGAATGACATAGAATTAAAGTTTTCTAAAATTAATGAATGGATTAGTGGCGATTCAGCTCCAACAATGAAGCAAATTGAAAGTCTGGCTAATTTCCTGAAGATTCCTTTTGGATATATGTTTTTAGCAACTCCACCAAAGACTAATGTTATGAAAGTAGAGTTTCGATCCATTGACAATAAGTTACCTGAGGTTAGTAAGAATTTAAAAGATACATTATTACAGATGAATCGTAACCAATCTTGGATGAGTGAACTTAGACAGGAACTTGGATGGGATAAACTTGATATAATCAAGAATTTTGACATTAAAGTTAATGATAGAGCTAATATTGTTGAAGTTGCGAAATTAGCGAAGAAATTGCTAGGGCTAGAGGAAGAATGGTATCTTAATTATACTACTAATGAAAAAGCGTATAATTATTTAAGAGAAAAATTAGAAAATGCTGGGATTTTAGTAATGCAAAATGGAGTTGTCGGATTTGATACTCATAGAAGATTAGAGTTGAATGAATTCAGAGCTTTTATGCTTTATGATGACTATGCTCCTTTGATTTTTGTAAATGGTACAGATAGTACTGCCGGGAAAATTTTTTCTTTAATGCATGAGTTTGTCCATATCCTTTATCAGCAAGATGATATTATTTCTGAAAGTAGCCAAGTAGAAATAAAAGCGAATGAACGTAAAATAAATCAAATAGCATCAGAAATTTTAATTCCTCGAGAGGTTATTAAAGCAAAGTGGATTGAATTAGAGAAAAAGGAAGAACTTGCACGTATAGATGCCATAAGTAAAATGTTGAAGGTGAGCAGTTATGCAGTTGCTGTAAAACTTAGTGATATGAGAATAGTTGCAGATAATATTGTTGCCGTAATCGCGAGTCGTTCCCAGAAAATTAGGCGCAGCACATCTGGAGGAGATTTTTATAAAAATTATTATGCAAAAATGAGTTCTAATTTTCTTAAATCTGTTGTAAGCCAAACAGAATCCGGAAACCTTAGCTACACTTATGCATTTAAGTTATTAGGTGGAATTAAAGGAAATGTTTACAATCAAATAAGAGGTGAAATTTATGGATAGACAGTATATTATTGATGCCAATATCCTAATCACCGCAAGTAGGCAATTGTATCCCTTTGATATAATGCCGGGGTTTTGGACACAGTTATTAGAAAAGGGTGAGAGTAAACTAATTTTGATAGACAAAGTAAAAGAAGAAATATATCAAGGAAGTGATGATTTAGCAGATTGGCTACAACAACATGAGGATGAGTTTGTTCAAAAGGATATGTATGATGACTTGGTGGTGGCCTCATATGGACAAGTTATACAAAGTGTAATGGATGACGACACATATATGGAGGTTGCCAAAGCGGATTTTGCTTCTGTAGCTGATTCATGGATATGTGCACATGCTTTATCAAAAGGATATGTTATCGTAACACAAGAAACATTTGAGCCAAATTGTAAAAAACGTGTAAAAATACCAAATGTTTGTAAGGGATTTGATATTGAATATATAAATCTAATTCAATTTTTACGAGAGATAGGAATGCGAATTAGATAGTAAAAATTTATTTGTGTTAAAAGAGAAAATTATAAACACATGGAGCCACGAATGGAACTATTATCTGACTCAAAAGAATAGGTGGAGATAAAAGAAAAGATGAAATCGCTTGATTTCAAACCCATTAGATTTCAAACCCATTAGATCAAAGAATATAACATCGGCGGTCGAGTGGGAATAAATTTTCATCTTTGAAAAAGTCCATAACTATGTAGTTTTAATTATTTGAATCTCATTTATGGCAATATGATTTGAATTATTGTGAAAGTAAAGAGCTATATGATTTTTTGAAAGTCCATTAGCTCTATTCTTTTGTCGATATTACAAAAGAATAGAATTTTGTTTATCAAGGAAAAATCATTTTTGCATAATTTATTGCATTGTTACATTTTTAATTTTAATATAATAAATACAATTAAATTAAAGAATGTGCGAGATGTGTGATAAAATCATTAGTTACAATAAATTATAAATTTTTATAAAAAATAATATGCAAAAAGAAATTTCTAAACTTGAGAGGGTAAACAACCTTTAGTTGTAAAATTTTAGTAATGACAAAAATGTTATAATAGAGGTGTTGGTGAAAATTTATAATGCACTTGATTGTGGGATAGAGGATATTTTGCAAATTGTTCCAGAAGATAAGCAGATAGATGTTTAACAATTATTGGAGGATGGTAAAATAGCGATATCTAACATAACTGAAAATGATATCTTAAAAGCGCTTTCGTATATAGATGAAAACGGAGTGCCAAATAAAAATAAAAGTACGCAATATGATCTACCTTGGGACGATGGAAAAAGGTATCCATCGAAATATGTAATTACGGTTGCTGAGTACATTGCTAATGGTACAGAAATTTCAACAGATCGTTTTAATGCCGTTGAAGCAAAAAATTTTTTAAGAGGTAAAGGATTTATGGTTGAAGCGAAACAGGAAAAATTTGAATTGATGATTACTAGGGATCAAGTTATTTCCACCGACGAGAGGTTTACTATGGATAATCTTGGAATGGGAAACAACTATAAACCACTTGATGCTTATTTTAAAAAAGGAAACGGAGAAATCATCAGAAGAAATTATGATAAAGGAGAACGCAGAAACAGTAATCAAACACTGCCTCGCATCGCTTTCCAGGTTTTTGAGAAGCAACTGAGGTCTTTATCTGTTGAGGAGAAAGAAAATTTTCCGGTTTGTAGATATACGCCAAACAGTGAATTGTTTTGCGGTATTTTTTCGAGTGTGGAAGAATTTAACGAATACCGTAAAACATTTGAGTATATGAGATATAATTACGATAACTCTCGGCAATTTGTAATATACTGCTGGAATATTTTTTCAACTATTGTTTTTGTACAGGAGTGTTTGAAACGATTTGGTGAACAGGGAGACAGTTTTGTGCTGATCTATAGAGAAAAAGAGAAAAAAGAAATTGAAACGGATCAGTCGCAAAAGGAGCTTGCTGCATCCGAAGCGCTTGTACAGCAATTTAAAGGTTATAGAAACCCTTATTCTCAAAAATTGATCGAATCTAAGAATATTATTTTTAGAGGAGCGCCTGGAACGGGGAAAAGCTATCTTGCTAAAGAAATAGCAGCTGATATTATCAGTAACGGTTACTTTGATGACTATACACTGCTTTCGGATGAACAAAAAAAGCAGGTAGAATTTGTGCAGTTTCATCCAAGTTATGATTATTCTGATTTTGTGGAGGGATTACGCCCAAAAGTAAATGATGACGGTTCGATGGGGTTTGAATTGCAGGATGGAATTTTTAAAAAATTTGTTGATCGTGCAAGAAAAAATTATGAAAATGCTCAAAAATCAAAAGAAACGATTGGAAAAGAGATGTCTGTTCAGGAAGCGATAACAGAGTTCTTTTCTGATATAGAGCTTGGGATGGATAGCTTTAAAACGATTAACGGCAATGAGTTTTTTATCACGGGTGTGGACGATACATATATCAATATTTCCATACCAGGAAATGCCGCAATTAAAACTTTGCGCCTTAGCATTGATGAGATACGTAAGATGCTGGAATCCGGTGAAAAATTTGAAAAAGTAAAAGATATCACTAAATTTTTTGGGAAAACATTCGCTACACAGGCGTATTCATATGATTTTGTTCTTTATAAAGCTATTCACGCAAAAAAGAAAAAAGTGACAAAGGCGGAAATGAAGCAAGAAGAGCTTAAAAAATATGTTTTTATCATTGATGAAATAAACAGAGGCGAGATTTCTAAAATCTTCGGCGAATTGTTCTTTGCGATTGACCCAGGTTATCGAGGACATTCTGGTGAAGTATCAACGCAATATTGCGGTCTTCATTCAAATCTGAATGAAAAATTTTATATTCCTGAAAATGTTTATATTATAGGAACGATGAATGATATTGACAGATCTGTAGACAGTTTTGATTTTGCAATGAGGAGACGATTTCGTTTTATTGAATTGAAAGCGGATGAAAGATTAGAAATGCTTGCGTCTTTGGAAAATGACGAGTTGGAAGCTCAAGCAATACAGAAAATGTCTGCTTTGAATCGTGAAATTATCAATGTCCCTGATTTGAATGAAAATTATCAAATCGGTGCTTCGTACTTTTTAAAACTGAACAAATTGAATTTTGATGAGCTTTGGACAGATTATCTGAAGCCATTATTGCAGGAATATATTCGCGGAATCTATGACGAAGATGAAATTATGAAAAAATTTGAAAAAGCATACGGATACAGTGATTCGGATAAAGGATATAACGATGAGTCAACTCAGAATGAAAGATAACTCTAAAAAGAGCAAAAGTGAGTTTTCTTCTGTTTCAAAAATAATAAAAATAGTTGCTGATAAAACACTTGACGAACTTGAGAAGGAAGGTATCTTTGTCTTTCCCGAACTTGTGAAAGAGACAAAGGATTTAACAAGAGAGCAAATAATCCTTCAAAGCTATAATGATTCCTACCGTTGTGGGAATGTTATGGGATTTTTGGGATACGGTGATCAGCGTCTCGTTATTGAATCACGGTTTTGTACCTCAAAAAATGATTATTTTTTGAGGTATTTGCTGGAACGTGTTCTTTCACTTCCTAATGTGATTAATTTAGAAGCGGATGGAACTCCTGATAGTAAATTATTTGAATTATTTATTTTTTTATTTCCTCATTATTTAAAAAGGGCTGTCAGAAAGGGGCTTTTTAAGACATACGTTCATAGGAAATATAATGATTGTAACCCTAAAGGGACTATTGATATTGCGAGACATATAAAAATAAACACTCCGTTTGTCGGGAATGTTGCATATAGTCAACGAGAATGTTCGTATGATAATGATTTAACTCAACTGATTCGTCATACCATAGAGTTTATAAAAAAGAAACCTTATGGTAGGCATATTTTGTCTCAAGCGAAAGATGAGGTGAATCTGATTGTAGAGGCAACGCAAAATTATCAGCTTTATGATAAGAAAAAGATTATAGCAGAAAACAAAAAGAATATTATCAGACATGCTTATTTTCATGAGTACAGAGTACTGCAGCACTTATGTGTTTTAATTATGCAAAACCAGAAACATCAACTAGGAACAGGGATTAACCGAGTATACGGTATTTTATTCGACGGTGCGTGGCTGTGGGAAGAGTATTTGAATTTACTCGTGAAAGATTTGTTTTATCATCCCATGAATAAAGGCGGAAAAGGTGCGCAAAGGTTATTTTCCGGAAATATCGGATTGATATATCCTGATTTTATAAGTCAAAATAACGATATACGAGTGATTGCCGATGCAAAGTATAAGCCTATTGGCAATATAGGAAATAGTGACTATTTTCAAATGCTTGCCTATATGATGAGATTTAATGCGAAAACCGGAATTTACTTTTACCCGGAAACAGGGAAAGCAGAAGACTTGCGATTATGGTTAAATACAGGGACCACTTATGAGAAAAATGTAACGCCAAGGGAAGATATAAGTGTTATAAAACACGGTTTCCAAATTCCTGAAGGTGCAAATAATTACGCTGATTTTTCAGAACTAATGAGAAAGTCAGAAAGTGTGTTCAGGAAAACTTTAAATCTATCCTGATAGAGAAAGCAGAGTTCTTATCAGTATAAAATGTAAAAGATGAGAAAGCGATTTAGAAACTCGGTGAAGGATGGATAGCAAAAGAAATATATTCATAATAGCTATACACACCACAAGTGTTGTAAAGGTGAAAGGATAACAATTGAATTTAGATACTGCAAAGTTGCTCGTATGGATTCAAATCATAGTAAACATATGTAGATCTCGTGATACCATTTTGGTGCCAAAAAACTGGCAAATTTCCCGAAATTGCTGTATGATGTACTCAGAAGATGAAGAAGAAAGCATTAACTTAAACAAAGTTGTTTACGTTTAAGAAAAAGTTCTCGAGTGGGAATAATCTCTAATGACTTACAATTGCCTGGAAGCACTCAAAAACAAAGGATTTTTGGATACTATATGGTTTCATCAAAATTATGTTGCAACACTTTTTCAGCACACAAGGATAAAAAACTAAAATGAATAATTGCAGGTGGTTATATAATAACGAAAGGAGTGCGCCTCTGTGGATGATTTTTTGAATAAGAAAACAGAAATTAATACAACGCAAATAGTTGATGAAATTGAGTCGGCGGTATATGCACATATCAAGCCGTATGGATTTAAGAAACATGGTCGCACGCTTCATCGTTTTGTTTCAGAAGATATTTCGCAAGTAATTCATTTTCAAAGTGGTATGCCCGCACACGGAATGGGTGGTTTGCTCTGTGTGAATTTAGGCATTCGCATTCCTGAATGTTCCGAAAGAGTTTTTCAAGTCAAAGACGAAAAGAAAAAATACTACCATGAGTATGAGTGTACAATGCGATCACGATTGGGAACAGTGAGCGGTAAAGATGAAACGTGGTATGACCTTCGAAAGAAGACAACAAGAATTACTGATAGTATTATTAGTGAAATAGATCAATATGTTTTACCAGTTTATGAAGTTTTAAATAGTAGAGAAACGATCCTTGCTCACAGAAAAGAATATCCGTTGTTTGATATTATGCGTTCGTGTATTCTTCTAGAAGAATGTATGATACACGGTCATCTTGGTAATATTGAAAAAGCAAAAGAATTGTTTGATCTCCATTATCAGGATGCCGTAAAGGAATATAACGATTTGGTGGAAAACGGGCGCAAGCATTACCTTAAAAAAGGCGAGCGAGTTATTTTTATGGAACAAGACATTACTGCTGAAAAAGACGGTTATGTTACTCTGTATGGTGCAAATCACGGGCACATTGATTATTTGGACGAATTAGCTGTTAGTCTTGGTTTGAGGTAAAAACCACTCGTCATTATTCCGTAAATAATTTTGCAACTTATTCTGCAATAGAAATTTTGATATATGAAATAATAGGTGGAAAAATTGAGTTAAAATCATTTGTTTAGACAAAATTTAAAACATAAATAAGCCAAAGAAGGATCTTAAAAAAGAGTGGGAATAAGCACCAAACAAAAGCTGAAATTATAGACATAAGGTAGCGCAAATGACACTAGGACGTAGCATGAAAGGTTATCTACTTGCAACTTACTTGCAACATTGATTTCTGTAATGCTTGGAAACTCAACATTTCAAGATATCAAAGAGATAGGGAGACCTATCCCGGCGAGGAACGAGCTGCTGGAAGGTCCCCTGTCAGAAGCGCAGCGCTTCAGCGCGTGGCGCTTTACGGCAAAAGAGACCTATCCCGGCTAGGTATGCTTTTCAAAACACATTCGTGTGGACTCCCCCGAATTCCAACCCTTGGAATCGGGGGATTTTTTTATAGGAGTGAATAGTAAGTTTAAATTGTCGGAGTGGTTATATAAGGTTATAATGTTTTTGATGACGTTGTTTGGAAGTGCGAAGGGGAATGTTATTGCAGTCGGTTATAATCGGCGTAGTAGTTTGTATATAGAAAAAGATAGAGAATGTTGCATGCGGAAGGAAATAAATGGGTAATATAACAAAAAAACAGAAAAATGAAGAGAAGGTACATTCTTTTGATGGGTTTGACTTTTTATCTATTTTTGATGAACAGTTTTCAATAGACGATTTTGATAAATCTATTCAGACTGGAAGCGATGCATCTAAGAGTGTTCTTTCGAAAGCCAGGGTAGCAGTAAAAAATGCTTATGGTGCGCTTGACAATGATGAAGCCTATTATTATGAAGTCAGTATGACAGATGAATTGAAAAAAGCTATAGATTCTGGAGAGGTTAGTCTGATTACCGGTAAAGATGGCCTAGTGTATGCACAGCTTCGTGGGGAGAAAGGCCGTTTTGGTAAGCCCCTACCAATAGAAAAGCATTTGAAAGAACAAGAACTAACAGTCGCGCAGATAGAACTTGCTATTCAGATGGATGCAATCAGAGATCAGCTTGAATCCATGATAGCCACGCTCAAGACCATTGAAGGGCGAGTAACTGAAGTGATCCGGGGACAACATAATGACCGTATTGGATTATTTTATAGCGGGTTAAGTTTGTATGCTGAGTCTCGGAGAGTATCAGATGATAATTTGAGAAAATTGACACAGGTAAATGCTCTTAAAGCGCTAAGCGATGCAAATTCACAGGTTATACAGGAAATCAGGACAAACATTGAATATCTGGTTACGGAACAATATAGAGGCAGAAAGGATAGCACTAAAGAAATTGATGAGCGATTGTCATCGATAAATAAGTGCTATGACGTTGTTTACAGATCGTCTTTTCTGAAGGCCGCAATCTACTATGAATGTGGTGAAATAGAGGCGATGTTCACCTGTATTGAGGAGTACAGCAGATTTGTACAAAAGCTCATTATTCCGTATACAGGGATACTGAGTGAATTAGACAAAAATGAAAAGTTTATTGAAAAAGGGACATGGGGAGCAATTGCAAAGACACTGGGTATATGCAGTGAAATAAGAGAGAAATTAAGCACTGCGGAAAAATTTCTGCTTTCTATGAAGGGAGAATGAAATGGCAAAAGATAAAAGAGTAAAGGGATGTCCAAATGAGGCCTGTCCTATGCATAACGAAAAGAAAAAACAACCTGCTGAAAATGAATATTGCCCTAAATGTGGTTCGAGGTTGATCTTTGTTTGTGAGAAGTGTTTTGCGGAAATTGAAGATATAGATTATTCTCATAAAAAATGCAGACGTTGTGAAACTGAAACTGCCGAGAAAAAAGAAAAGGTCAAAGATACTGTAAAGAATGCTGTAGGAAAGGTAGGTGCAGCAGGGATATTAGTTGTTGGTGCAGCTGTGAAGGGAATGCAAAAGGAGGGTGGTAGGCAGGCAGCCGCTGCCGGCTCGAAAGTTGTGAAAAAGGCGATAGAGGTTATCCCGAAAGTGATTCGCAAATAGAGTGTAGCCGTATCATAATGGATTCATTGTTAAAAACTGTTAAGGGAGGATGAGTTTGAATGGCTGATAAAGATTTGATAATTAAGTCCGAACTGGCTCCAATTGTTGAAGAGATTAAAACTGTTATGGAGACAGCCAGAAGTAATGTCACGCGACAGGTAAATAATGAACTTTTGAATACATACTGGAATATTGGTCGTATTATTTGCGAATATGAGCAGTCAAACCCGGAAAGAGCTGATTATGGGAAACAAACATTAAAAGAGTTGGCAAAAGAATTGACTAAAGAATTTGGTAAAGGTTTTTCTAGAGCTAATCTTTATAATATGCGCTTGTTTTATTTAATGTATGAAAAAGTCCAGACACTGTCTGGAAAATTGAGTTGGTCACATTACTGTGAGTTGCTTTCGATTTCCGACAAAGATAAAAGAAGTTTCTATGAAAAGGAGGCTATCAATTCTAATTGGTCTGTTCGAGAATTGAAACGTCAGATAGATAGTTCTCTGTTTGAAAGGCTGCTTCTTTCTCGTGGAAATGCAGACAAAGAGCAAGTAATGGAGATGGCTATTCAAGGAAATGAAATTAACAAACCTGCAGACATCATTCGCGACCCATATGTTTTTGAATTTTTAGGATTACCTGAAGACAAGCCAGTGATGGAAAGTGACTTGGAAAAAGCATTAGTACGGCAAATAGAAAAATTCTTATTGGAACTTGGAAGAGGATTCATGTTCGTTGGTACGCAGCAACGTGTAACCGTGAATAATACTCACTACTATGTGGATATGGTTTTTTATAATAAAATCCTGAGAGCGTATGTATTGATCGAACTGAAAACAACCAAATTTACACCTGAAGCTGCAGGACAGATCAATATGTATCTGAATTATTATGCGGCAGAAGTGAATGACCCGGATGATAATCCTCCAATTGGTATTGTCCTTTGCACCGATAAAGACAAAATCACTGCAGAATATGCTCTGGGCGGGCTGGAAAATAATATTTTTGCATCTAAATATGTGTTATATATGCCAAATAAAGAACAGCTGGTTAGACAGGTAGAAGCTGTGTTAGAAAAGTGGCATGGAGAAGAAAGATGGTAGTATTGATAACAGGAGCTTCACATACAGGAAAAACCGCGCTCGCTCAAAAATTGCTCGAAAAATACGGATTTCCATACTTATCTATAGACCATTTAAAAATGGGACTGATCCGCAGCGGATACACAAAGCTTACACCTGAAGATGATGAAAAGCTCGCAGATTATCTGTGGCCTGTCCTTCGTGAGATCATCAAGACTGCGATAGAAAATAGGCAGAATCTCGTTATTGAAGGGTGCTACATCCCATTTGACTGGAAAAAGGATTTTGAAGAGGAATATCTTGAAAATATCAGGTTTTGCTGCCTTGTAATGAGTGGAGATTACATAAAAAACAACTTTGCGATTATAAAAGAATATGCAGATGTTATAGAAAATCGCTTACATGACGAATGTACTGTGGAAAATTTGCTGGCGGACAATGCAGATTATTTAAAGAATGTTCAAAAATACGATGCAGATCATATCCTCATCGATGGTAAGTATGAGGTGGATCTTGCTTTTGATCTTGATCTGAAACGATGATCTGAGAATTGTGCGCGGTGCTGAGATGCCGCTTTATCACAACACCGAAGCACCTTGAAATACAATTCGATCCGATCCATTTCGATCTGATTTCCATCACTATATCATTTCTTCCCATACTATATCGTTTGTATTGCTGTCGTATATCTTATCAAAATCATCAAACCATACGATCATGGCTCTGTTCTGCTTTGAATCATCGAGAAACCATGTGTTGGAGCGCCACACTTCCACGGACAGTGAGCCCTTTCCATCGGAATCCACGTAATATCCATCTATATATTGATCGGAAGTAACTATCAGTTCATATGCGCAGCCGCTTGACATGAGGCTGGCGTATTCCTCTCCTTCAAACACATATGCGCCCTGTTCAGGCATTTTGCGAGGACTGCCGTCATCTTTACTTTCATCTTCGTTTAGATATTCTCCCCCTTCGGGATCGTTGTAAACGGCGATCTTGTTCACATCATCGACAGTTACATTATCCAAGGTGATTTTTTTTACACTGATGGTATAATCCTCTGGTTTCAGCGTTGTGACCGTATTGTCCAGAATTAAGAATAGTGATACGATAACTGCCAGAACTGAGGCAATCGCAAGGGATATCTTGAGTTTATGATTTTTTCCGTGTTTTTGCTCCCGGGTAATTTTTCTGACCATATTCTTATCTCCTTTCATCATCGTGTCCAGAGAAATATGGAAATCCTCACTTATCTGCACCAGAGTTTCCAGATCGGGATAGCTTTTGCCTGTCTCCCAGTTTGATATTGTCTGACGCGTCACATGAAAATGTTTGGCGAATTCCTCTTGCGTCAATTTGTGATTTTTGCGGATTTCTGAGATAGTTTTTCCAAGTTCCATTGAACACTCTTTAGTTAAAATCGATATGGCCAGTATAGGCATATTGTACCTCATAGTCTATCAAAGTGCATTTGCTTTTGCTGTTAATCCGCGCAAAGAATGTTTGCGCTGAGCAGAAGAGTGTATTTTAAAGTCCGGGTGAGGTAAAACAAGAATTTCGGGGCCAACAGTTGACTAAAAATTCTGAATAATATACAATCAAAGAAACGGAGTCGATGAGGAAAGGAGTTCGAAATGAGAAAAATACTGGTCAGCGAATGTTTGTACGGTGGAAGAACGGTCAGATACGATGCGGGAGATGTGACGGAGACGAATCCGATATTTTTAAAGTGGAAGGAAGAAGGAAGGCTTATCAAAGTATGTCCGGAGGTGTTTGGAGGACTTCCGACGCCGAGACCTGATTCGCAGCGAGTAGATGGAAAAGTTATGGCGCAGACAGGGGAAGATGTTACCGAGGAATATACGAAGGGAGCGGAAGAAGCGCTGCGCCTTGCGAAAGAAAACGATGTGATTTTTGCTGTTATGAAGCAGGACAGTCCTTCCTGCGGAAGCAAGTACATATACGACGGTACTTTTACCGATACAAAAGTGCCGGGGCAAGGGCTTGCAGTAGAATATCTAAGAAATGCAGGCTTTAAAGTGTTTGCTGAGGAGGACATCGAAGAAGCTGAAAAATATTTGAAAGAAAACGAATAGATCCTGCTCGTGGAATATCTGCGGCGCGGCCGGTGCAAGGGTTTCGCCGGATCTTTTGCTTTCATTTTTTGAAAAAAGGGCATTTGCCTGCTATGCACTGCTCGTTGAGGTTGCTGTAGACACATGTTATATCTGGAGCGTCCATTTTGATGTGAAGTTTTTCTTCTGCGAATTTCACAGCTTCGATTATAGACAGGTAGGAATCTCTTTTGCAGCATCGTGGACCTCCTGTTTGCCCTATCCTGCCAAGAGCGCGTGAAGTCATTTCATGAGAAAGAGCAAAATTATCTGTATCCAGCGGTGTGGAGCCGGTCACTATGGAAACGAACATTCCTGCGCTGATACCGGCGCCGCAGGCTCCCCAGAAACCACATGCACCTCCGGGAACAGAGCTGCCTCTTCTGAACATTTCCTTGAGAGATGTTTCGAGATCTATATTTCCGCCTGAGTTGGCATAGGCTGTTATCAATGCCGAGCCGACCATTATATGATGTTCAGGGCCATGCATATGGCAGAATGGCATGGACATACATTTGTCGAGAATCTCCACCGGGGATCTTGAGGTTTCGCTAAGGCAGACGGAGATGATGCTGTTTGCGCCTTTCATATGACATTCGCTGCATACATAATGTCCTTTAACGCATCGCGTTTTGCTGTTTTCTTTTTTATGGCATATCTCACATTCCGTTTCTACGTCTTCATTAAGATATTCCAGGGGCTCGCCGCAGATCAAACATTCATTTTTCATATAAATTCCCGCCTTTATATAATAATATAAATATCGATATGATTATATCAGATGAGCGTCAGAGCTTCAAATAGAGCGAAAATAAAGTCTATGAAAATAAGGGGGCAGACAGACTTAGAGTTCCCACAGTCTTTTTGCGAGCGTTAATCGTAGATATACGATTTATTTGGCGCAAAGTTTTACGTAAAGAAAGTGGGAAAAGTAACATGACGATAGACTTTATGGGATTAACCGGACTGTTCTTAACTGTGTTGAGCAGATATCGGAAAATTTTTTCTATGGATCGCGTTATTTAATATCGTAAATTAGCTATTTATGTGGGGATACGATATTTTGTATAGAAAAAGAGGCGTTATACCGCAATGGGGTATACCTTTGCCCCCACAAAAAGCACCTTATTACCGAATCGCTGTTTCTGCTCAAATTTCCGCAAACGCTCATTTCCGTAAAGGCTGATTTTTGCAAATGCTGATTACCGCAAAGCAACCCCGCAGATCCCCCACTCGCTCTCTTTCCGGGTCGCCTTCATTCTTTTCAGACTATCAGGATTTTCATAAACAGTAAAACTGCCTTAATTATCCTATAGTAATTTATGCTGTGAAGTGGTATCATTGAAGATGTTTTGATGAGACACGCCTTTTGGGATACGGCAGGAGCCGACTTGCAGGATAAGCACTGTATCGGCAATTGAGCATCGTTATCTGAGAAGAAGGCAAAGCATTATTTTTTATATTAGGAGGATGACATGACCGTTTCTGAAGATGTAGCGAAGATAGCAAGGCGCATTGACGTAGCGACGGGAAAGGCTCCGGCCGATCTTGTGATACGCAATGCCAACGTAGTGAATGTGTTTTTGAGAAAGGTCGAACTTTGTGATGTTGCAGTGGCAGACGGCTGTATTGCCGGGGTGTATCCCGCAGCGAAAAATGCCGGGTCTGAAGCGGCAGAAGACATTGTGAAAATCGATGCTGAAAAGGAAGTTGACGCAGAGGGAAAATATCTTATCCCCGGACTGATAGATGCTCATACCCATGTGGAAATGGCATACGTTTCACCGTCCGCGTTTGCAGAAGGTGTTTTGCCGTGGGGAACTACCACTGTCGTGATGGACCCTCACGATACAGTGAATGTTATGGGAAACGAAGGAATGGCGATACTCGCGGAAGATTTTAAGAGTACACCGCTCAAAGTGCTGCTCAATACCCCGCCGTGCGTTCCGTCAGCGCCTGTTTTTGAGGATTCGGGGTTTGAGGTGACGCTGGAATCCCTTAAAGAAAGCAGGAATATCCCACTTGCGAGCGGTATAGCGGAGACTATGGACTTCGGAAGGGTCCTGTCAAAAGAGCCGGAAATGATGAAAATGCTGGCGTACGGCAGATCTGAGGATATGCTGTTTGACGGACATGCGCCGTGTGTAAGGGGAAAAGATGCCATGGCTTATTACGGCACAGGCCCTATCCGCACGGAACACGAATCTGTATCAGTGGACGAGGCATACGAAAAATACGGACTTGGAGTGCACGTGATCCTGAGAAGAGGATCGCTGGAAGATCCGGTGCACGCAGGAGAGCTGGTTAAAAAGCTTCCTGACACATCGAGGATACTGCTTGCCACCGATGGGTGCATAAATGTCAGCGATATAGTTGAAAAAGGACATATGAATTATGTTTTGAAACAGATAGTGTCAGAAGGAGTAGATCCGCTGCAGGCGGTCCAGATGGCGACGATAAATACAGCGAGAGCTTACAGGATAGACAACAGAGTAGGGGCAGTAGCTCCCGGATACGAGGCGGATATGGTGCTCGTAGAAGATCTCAAAGATTTCAGTACGGTAAAAGTTTGGATAAACGGAGAAGAGATAAGGAGACCTTACACCCTGCCGCGCTATGAGTACCCGCAGAAGGCTCTGACCTCTGTGAAGCTCGATAAAGTGACTGAGGATGATATAGCTCTCTGCTGCAAAGATAAGAGCGACAATGCTGATGTAAAAGTGAGAGTTATGACTGCAAAGGATCTGTCCCTGGAAACGACTTTGGATATCATGACCGCAAAAGCAAAAAACGGACAGGTGCAGACAGATACAGGCAGAGATATCCTCAAAGGCGCCGTGTTTGAAAGATACGGCAGAGGCAAAGGATACAACGTGGGGTTAATAAGAGGATTCGGATTGAAAGAAGGGGCTATAGCAGGATCTATAGGACAGGACAGCCAGAATCTGGTGGCTGTAGGCGTGAGCGATGCGGACATATGCGCTGCCGTGAATTCCGTTGCCGATATGCAGGGAGGGGTCGTACTGGTCTGCGGCGGAAAGAAAGTCGCTTCCATCGAGCTTCCTATATTCGGCATCATGACTGACAGATCCTTTGAGGAGCTCAATAAAGATTTTGAAGAATTCAATGCCGTTTACAAAAAGCTCGGGGGAACTCTTACAGATCCGGTATTTACACTCAGCCTTCTGCTGACTCTTGTAGTTATTCCGGACGGAGGACTGTCAAACAGAGGACTCGTAGACGTGCTGGGCGGTAAATTCGTCGACGTGGTGCTGGACTGAAAAACGCAGTGCCGGGCTAAGAAACACAGCGCTGAGCTAAGAATGCAGCGCCGCACTGAAAACGACAGACAATTAAAAACAGAAAATCATCATTTGTAAAACAGGAGGAAATACTTTTATGAGTTTAAGTGATATACTGGCAGCTCTGGGAGGCTGCCTGGATGCTACCACTCAGGCGATACTGGCCATGTCTTTCGGATTTGCCATGATACCATGTGCTTTTGCATATATGGTCGGTATAGGAGGCTGCCTGGCATTCAATTCGGCAGTGCCGATATCGTTTCAGGCTGAGACTATAACACTGGGAGGCAGCATGGGACGCAACATAAGAGAAAGAGCGTCCATTATTTTTCTCGGCGGAGCGGTTATGACCATACTGGGAGGACTCGGTCTTCTGAACGCAGTAATGGAATTCGCAGGAGAAGAGATAATCTCAGCCATGATGGTAGGTGTCGGGATATTCCTTGGAAAAGTGGCTTTTGATCTCGTAAAAGAAGAAAAGAGACTGGGAGCAGTATCCATGGTAGTTGCGATAGCTGTTTACGGACTGACGAGGGATCTGGTGTGGACAATAGTATGCGGTGTAATAGTTACATCTGTGGCCGCGAAAGTAATGAAGATAGAGATACATACGACCGATGACGATACGATAAAAGAGTCGAGAAAACTCAAGCTGATGAAGCCGGTCATCAACTTCAATGTTATAAGAGGAGCTTTGAGCGTTATATGTCTGACTATCGGAGGAAACATCGCATACGGCGGAATAACCGGAGATATAGCCGGGATGGCTGCCAATGCGGACCATATCTCCATATATTCAGGAGTTGCCGACATGGTATCCTCCATATTCGGAGGGGCGCCTGTTTCAGTGATCATTTCCGCAACTGCTGCGGCAGAGCATCCTGTGGTCTCTGCTGTGCTTCTCATGGCTTTCATGGCTATAATAATTTTGAGCGGACTTATTACGAAATTAGCTAAAGTAGTACCTGTGCAGGCTATATCCGGGACATTGTTCGTACTCGGTATACTGGTTACGATCCCGGACAATGCAGGACTTGCCTTTTCTTCGACAGATCCTGCGATAATGTTTGCGGCCTGCGCTGCCGTAGGAGTGACAGCAGTAGTGGATCCTTTCTTCGGCCTTGCGGCGGGAATAGCGGCAAAGGTACTTATGACCGGTTTAGGACTGTTTTGATTTGAGGGAGAGACGATATGGAAAAGAAAACTTATTCTGTAGATATAAACGGTGTTCACAGGGAATTGCCTATAGTGAAGCTGAACGATGATGTGAGCATAGCATCCTTTGTGATCCTGGGAGATTGTGAAGTTGTCGTAGCGGCGGCTGAAGCCCTTAAAGACAAGCTTCCGAAGGCTGACTTCCTTATGACTGCGGAAGCCAAGGGAATATCTCTTACTCACGAGCTTGCAAGGATCATGGGATTTCCAAGGTATATAGTTGCAAGAAAAAGCGTAAAGGGATACATGGAAGATCCTTTCACAGTAGATGTTTCCTCGATAACGACGAAGGAAGCGCAGACCTTATGTCTTGACGGTGTCGATGCGAAGCTGATCAAGGGGAAAAAAGTCGTTATCGTAGATGATGTCATATCCACCGGCGAATCTGTGAAAGCTGTCAGAAAGCTGGCTGAAAGCGCCGGAGCGGAAGTGATCGCAGAGGCGGCTATCTTGACGGAAGGCAACGAAGAAGATCATAAAAACGTTATATCCTTGGGAAATATTCCTCTCTTTTAAATGTTTTAAACCACGGCGGAGAAAAACGTGGTATACTGTCATATAATAATTTAACAGAGGCGCGATGAAGACATCGCAGGACGAATGTCGTCGGCGGTGAAAGAGGCGCGCAGAGGACAGTCAAAATGATCAGGAGAGAGTAAAATGCAGCTTGAAGAGGGAAAAACATATGAAAAGATATACGTGATAGGACATAAGAATCCCGATACGGATTCCATATGTTCTGCAATAGCCTATGCGGATTTTAAAAAACGCACCGGACATAAAGGATATATACCTTGCAGAGCGGGGATAGTGAACGAAGAGACGAAGTTCGTACTGGACCGCTTCGGGATCGAGGCTCCCCAGTATATAGGAACGGTGCAGCCGGAGATCGCAGATATAGATCTGAATCTCGTAAAAGGCCTTGAAAAGGGAGATTCCATAAAGAGAGCGTGGGAGCTGATGAACGAACAGGGCGCAAGATCAGCGCCTATCCTTTCGGGAGACGTGCTTGAAGGGATCGTTTCCATAACGGACATCGCCCAGTCGTATATGGATAAGAGTGACAGCAGGATGCTGTCAAACGCAAAAACGAAGTTTTCCAGCATTGCAGAGACCTTGAGCGGGACAATAGTCTGCGGAGACACGGAGGGACGTTTTGAGGAGGGCAAAGTTGCGATAGCGGCATCCAGCCCTGATCTGATGGAGGAATTCATCGAAAAGTCAGACCTGGTAATAGCGGGAAACAGATTCGAGACTCATTTCACTGCCATAGAGCTTGGGGCCAAATGCCTGATAATGTGTCAGGGATCGGTTCCGACCAAGACTATAAGAAAGCTGGCGGAAGAAAGAAACTGCGTAATAATAAGTACACCTCACGATACATTTACCACGGCAAGACTGATAAATCAGAGCATACCTGTAAGCTTTTTTATGACCCATGAAAATATTGTAACTTTCAAAAAGGGTGATTCTGTTGAAGAAGTTGAAAATATCATGAAGACCAACAGATTTCACAACTTCCCGGTCATAGATGAAAACGGAGCTTATATAGGTCTTCTTTCGAGAAGACGTCTGCTCAACATGCACAGAAAAAAAGTGGTGCTTGTGGATCACAACGAGATCACCCAGGCGGTGGACGGAATACATCAGGCCGAAGTGATCGAGATAATAGATCATCACAGGCTTGGAGGATTTGAAACGCTGGGACCTGTGTATTTCAGGAATCAGCCGGTGGGATGTACTGCGACGATAATAGCGCAGATGTATGACGAAGCGGGGATCGTTCCGGATAAAGCCATGGCGGGACTGCTGTCGTCAGCTATAATATCGGATACGCTTATGTTCAAGTCGCCTACCTGCACGCCTCTTGATGAGATAATGTGCAGGAAGCTTGCAAGAGTGGCTGAGATAAACGTGGAGAAGCTGGCAGGGGAGATGTTTGAAGCGGGAAGCAGTCTTCAGGGAAAAACTCCGGAGGAACTGTGCTATCAGGATTTCAAAATATTCTCCAATGAGGGGCGCACATTTGGAGTGAGCCAGATAAGCGCCATGAATGAGAGAGAATTTGAAGGCATAAAAGAAAAAGTGATACCTCATCTCAAAGTGGTAATGAAAGCTCAGGAGCTGGATATGATGTTCATGATGATGACGGATATTGCAAACACCAGTACAGAACTTCTCTGCTGCGGGAATATGGCGGAGCAGGTGGCGCGCAATGCGTTCGGCATAGAGCCTGAGGAAAAGAAAATAATTCTCAAAGGTATCGTGTCGCGAAAGAAGCAGTTCCTGCCGTCCTTCGTAGAAGCGCTGCATGAGCAGGGATAATAATTCGGTGTTGACAAAACTGTTTGTTTAAAAACCAAAGCCGGATAAAGCGCAGATATACCGATCTGTATCTTTATCCGGTTTTTTATTTGAAAAGATATTTGATGCAGCATAATTTTAATATGCGGGGTTTCATCTATTCGCTGGATTCTTTAAGTTTCACCGGTGCATCGGGATCACCTTTCAGAGTGAATACTATTACGCTGATGATTATTATGGCGCCGCCTACGAAGGTCCCCATGTCAGGGATCTCTCTAAGCAGGAGGAAGCCTATTATAGCGGCTATCAGCGGATTTATAAAGAGATAATTTGTGACTTCGCTGGTGCGTTCCGCCAAGGTTATGGCCTTGCTCCAGAAGAAATATGCCACAGCTCCCGGGAACACTCCGAGATAGAGCGCCGAAAGACAGCTGGATATATCGGCATCCATTATATCCGAAACTGCTGAAGGCATGAATATAAGCGTCTGGACCGCGCCGAAAATAGCGCTGTAGGTGGATACTTCTATGGCAGTATAGCCCTTTGATGAAAATGTCCTGTTGAGGATGTTATATCCTGCGAATACCGCTGCACAGAGAAACATCCAGAGGATACCGATGTTTATGGAAAGAATGCCGTTCCAAAGCAGCAGTACTGCAACTCCCGCAAAGGCACAGGCTATGGATATCCAGCCGATCAGATTTATTCTTTCGCCGTAAAACCTGTGAAGACCTATAGCAGTCAATACAGGAGAGGCGGCGGTTATAATGCTGCCTGTGGCTGATGTAAGAGTCGAAAGCCCCAGATTGAAAAATACGAAGTATGCAGAAAATCCGAGAATGCCGGATAGGAAAAACCATAGTATATCTTTTTTGCAGAAGGGTTTTCGTATGTGGCAGAACTTGCCTATTATGATGAGTACGACTGCGGAAACCAGACATCTCAAAAAACAAAGGGAATAGGAGGATATATCAGATCCTATTATCCTTGTGAAAGGAAATCCCGATCCCCAAAACAGCACAGTAATGAATGCAAAGATGTTTACCTTTATTCGATTGTTCATTTTTTGACCTCTTGTAAATGTCGCTGACAAAAAACTATTTCTTTGTCACAATATAGTAGCATAGAATGTAACTAATTTCATCATAAATTTTCAGAATAAAATGTTTTTTTGTGTATTTTTAACCCGGCTGATCTGAGAAAACCAATAAAAAGAAAAACTTAACATAAACTTAATATTTTGTGAGAAGAAAATCTCTCCGCGCATAAAAAAATCGATGGATAGATGCACTGAAAATACAAGGATTCCGGGTGCGGGTTGCGGCTGTATAAAAATGTTTGACTTCGTCCCAGCCTAAATGCTTAACATAAACTTAACATTGGTGGTGCAAGTAATTTAACAGAAAGCAATTATAATATAATATGTTAAATACTGATTTAAATTCGGTAAATTCCAAGTAAAGCTTATGGTAAAAGTGAATAAATGAGAGGGAGTATGCTGAAATGAACAGGATCAAACTGTTTGCACTATCGATAATCGTGCTTGCCGCAGCAGCTTTTGGGCTGTCATCGTGTTCGGAAGGCAGCGAAAGCGGCGCTGATGCGCAGGAACTTGAAAAGCTTGGGGATGTGCAGGCTGTAGTCAGAGAAGAAGGATCCGGGACAAGAGATGTGTTTGAAGAAGCGACCGGTATTACTGCAAAGGCGGAAGGAGAGGACAGGCTTCGAGATGATATCCTGGAGGCTGCTTCAAGCGATGAAGTCATTTCGTTGGTTGAAGAAAATGTATCGGCGATAGGCTATGTATCTCAGGCTGGTATAGACGATGATGAGGCTGTAAAAGCAGTTTCCATAGATGGTACGGCGCCTGACAGCAGCAGTATACAGAGCGGCGACTATGAACTTACGAGGACTTTTTATCTTGCATATTCCGGGGAGCTGAACGATCTGGAAAAAGATTTCATGTCCTATGTAAAAGGCGTAGGACAGAATACAGTGGCAGAAGATTATATAGCCGCAGGGGAGACGGGAGAGGATGTATTCCTTTCCGGCAAACAAGAGGGGCGGATAATTATAAACGGCTCGACCTCTGCCGCACCGCTTATTGAAGAATTGGCGGAGGGTTATGAAGCATATAATCCAAACGCAGAAATAGTGATCGAAAAGAGCGATTCCACAAAGGGCATAAACGATGCTATGCAGGGCAGATGCGACATGGCGATGGTGTCGAGAGAGCTGGAAAGCTATGAGCAGGAGCTGCTGCAATATGAAGCTATAGCCAAAGAAGGTATCGCAATAATAGTAAATGAAGAAAATCCGATCGAGAACATCACCATTGATCAGATAAGGGATATATATAACGGAAGGATAAAAGCCTGGTCGGATCTGGATCAGAAGAAGTAAAATCAGAGGAGTATAGGTAATCCCACTTGTATTTATGAAGGAGAAGTAGAAAAAATGAATGAAGGATTTCAGATTGCATTTGGATTGCTCGGAGGACTTGCCATATTCATATATGGTATGAATATGATGAGCGAGTATCTGCAGAAAGCCGCAGGGGACAAAATGAGACGGATACTCAGCATACTTACGAAAAATCCTGTGATGGGAGTGCTGGCAGGCACCATAGCGACGGCAGTGCTCCAGAGCAGCAGCGCCACGACTGTAATGGTCATAGGCTTTGTCAGCGCAGGGCTCATGTCTCTCAAACAAGGTATCTCAGTAATATTGGGAGCGAATATAGGAACTACGATGACGGCGCAGCTGATCGCTTTTGACATCGGAGATTACATATTCGCTATAATATTCATAGGATTTGTAATATCATTTTTTGTAAAGTCGCAGCAGATAAAAAATATCGGATTTACCATATTTGCTTTCGGACTTCTGTTCGAGGGTATAGAGATAATGGGGTCTGTAATGAAGCCTCTTGCTTCGAGTCCGGTGTTTATTTCCATGATAGAAAGTGTTTCAAACATACCTGTATTGGGTGTCGCTGTCGGAACGCTGATGACTCTCGTGGTGCAGAGCAGCAGCGCTACAATAGCGGTGCTTCAGAACTTTGCATCTCAGGCAGGTCCTGATGGAGTTACAAGCATTATAGGACTCCAGGGAGCTTTGCCGATACTGCTGGGAGACAACATAGGAACGACGATCACAGCTCTCATGGCGTCTGTAGGACAGAGCAGGGCTGCAAAGAGAACGGCGCTGGCGCACTGTACATTCAACATTTCAGGAGCCTTCCTGTTCATATGGTTCATCAAACCGTATGCGGCGTTCATCCAGTATATATCGCCTAAAGGACCTGAAGTGGAAGTTATTTCAAGACAGATAGCTAATGCACATTCGCTGTTCAATATAACGATGACGTTGATCTGGCTTCCGCTGATCTGGCTCATGGTGAAGATAGTTACGAAGATACTTCCGGAAGTAAGTGCGGAGAAGATGCAGCAGGGCGCACCGATGTTCCTGGATGATAAGATGATAGGTCAGCCTGTTATAGCCATAGAAATGGTTGCAAGGGAGATCATACACTGCAGCGATATGGTAGCGCGCCTGATAGGTAAGATAAACCATGCAGTAAGAAGACAGGATATAAGGCAGATACGCAAGATAAATGAAGAAGGAGCTAACATAAAGGCTCTTCATAAACGGATAATGGATTACCTGGCCAATATGTTCTCTTCGGGAGGCCTGACGGAAGAACAGGCATCTCAGGCCGCCGGAATGATGTATATACTGAGCGATGTGGAAAGGACGGATGTGCTCTGCCTTGAAGCCAATGAGTCTCTGAAGAACATCATAGACAGCAAAAAGAAATTCTCAGATGAAGCGATCAAGGATCTGAGCAGAAGCCTGAAGATGATAGAAGAGATGTTCAAAGGAGTAATGGATGCCATCAAGACTGGCGATGAAGAGAAGGCAAAGAGTATATTCAATAAGAAGGAAGATGTCCTTGAGCTTACTATAAGCATGAGGAAAAACCATATGAAACGTGTTAAAGAAGGAAATTGTGAAGCTGATCTGACCAGTGACTTCACAGACATACTTCAGAGCTTCGAGAGAATAGGCAATACATGTGCAAACCTTGCGGATGCATCGACCTCAAATGTGAATTTCAAAGAGTTCTTCAAAAAGGGAGATGCTGCAGCAGGGACACTTGAAGATAAAGAGGAACAGGAGTAAAATAAATCAGTATCCATATCAGGCAGTTTAATATTGAAAAGACCATTTTAATCTCATTTTAATTTTCAAATAATGGACGTTTAATTTCCATAGTATAGTATCTAAGTAAATTAAGAAACATATTTGAGGAGGGATATATAATGGAAAATAAAAATACTGAAAACAAAAACATGGAAAACCTGAATGCAGAGAATGCAGTTGAGAAAGACGGCAAGGGCAAAGGAAAGAAAAAAGGCGTCATAGCCGCAGTGATAGTAGCCGTAGTCGTGGTGATAGCGCTTATAGCCTGCTGGTTCATGGGAGTCATAGGCGGCATCAGCGAAGCTGAAGCAAAAGAGATAGCATACGGACAGGTGCAGGGAGCGACAGATGACGGCAGCGCTTCAGTTATAAAAGAGTTCGATGACGGCAGGATGACATACGATATACAGATAGTGCACGACAATACGATATACGAGTTCAGCATCCTTGCCAGGAACGGTGATGTAGTCAATACAGATATGGAGACTATAAACCAGGGAGGCAGCACAGTAAACGGACAGAACAATGCTTCACAGACTGCACCGAGCAGTGATATAGGTGTTGATAAGGCAAAAGAAATAGCTCTGGCGCAGGTATCGGGAGCGTCTGCATCCGATATCACGAAGGCTAACGCAGAGATGGATGACGGAAGATACATGTACGAAGTTGAAATAGTTTACGATCAGATGGACTACGACTTTGAAATAGATGCTGCAACAGGCGAAATAATAAGCCAGACAAGCGAATCCGTATATGACTGATAAAAACAGATAAGGAAAGCCGCCGGCATGGGATTGCCGGCGGTTTTAACGAATAAAGAAGTATAAATAAGGAGAAAAAAATGAGTTATTCGGAATTTGTCAGTGAACTTAAGCTGGAAAACAGAGTGATAGCCGTGACAAGAGTGAATTCGTCCGATGAAAAAACAGACGATATATTCGGCTGCGTTTACAAGGCATTGAAAAAGGTGATGGAAGGCAAAAGTCTCGTGCTGAAAAAAGATTCGTGCAGCTGCGGCGGCTTTGCTCACAACAGCGGACTTGATGATGAAATGCCGGCTATACCCGGAGGTTTCGGAGTTTTTCTTTCTCACGGGTCGGATCAGATGTGGACGCCGCCGGGGGAGAAATTCAAATGCTGCCCTGAAATAGCTGAAGCTATGTTCGATATGCTCCCAAAAGATGTGATGGACGGCTATGATGCGATAAAATTCGAGCCGTACAGAGAAGGAATGAAAGCTGATATTGTGACGATGTTCGTCGATCCGGATCAGCTTTCGGGAGTACTGGTGCTTCACGGATATGGAAGAGCTGAATACGATACGGCGATAGCAGGAACTGTATCAGGATGTGCGTCGATGCTCAGGATACCTTTTGCTGAGATGAAAAAAGAAAAACCTCGCGCAGTTATCACGGGGACAGATATAGCTCAGAGAAATTTCGTTGATGAAAATCAGGTAGCCATATCCGTATCCGGCTGGGAGTTTGAGAAAATGCTTGAAGTGACCGGAGAATGTTACTTTCATTCACCGGTGTTCAAGAAGGTGAGGGAGAGAATACATAAGGACGAGGAAAAAGAAAAAAGATATTCGATACTTGCATGATCGATAATGTGATGATATATCGTCCGCATATTTTATCATAAGATAAAAAATGCTGCCGCAAAGAGGTGTTTTCATCCTTGCGGCAGCATTTATGTTATCGGCAGGAAAAAATATATTCAGTTTAATTGTGGCATCCGCCGCCGCAGCCTGATCCGCCGCCGTGGCCGCCGCATCCGCCCTCGTGATTTGTGTGATTTCCGCAGCCGGAGGAACTGTGACCGCCGCAGCTTGAGGAGCCGTGGCTGCCGCATCCGCCCTCCGAGTGACCGTGTCCGCTGCATCCTGCATTGGCATCGTAATCCAGTCTTCCTTCTGCAAAAGCCTTTGCGGCTTCATCGGCGCTGCCTGATATACCTCCGTAGATCTCTATTCCGGCAGATGAGAGGGCCTGGCGCGCACCGCCGCCAATGCCTCCGCATATGAGGGCGTTGATCTTACGGTCGGCAAGAAAACCGGCCAGAGCGCCGTGTCCGCTGCCTCCTGTTTTTATTATTTCGGATCCGGTTATATTACCGTCTTTGATTTCGTAAACCTTAAATTCTTCAGTATGTCCAAAGTGCTGGAATATTTCTCCGTTATCGTAAGTTACCGCTATATTCATAACATATCATCCTTTCTTTTTATTCGCTGACAGAATTTTACTTATCCGATCGTTCGCCGTTTTTTCGGCACTGCCCCTTGCGGCGCATACACACTCCGCATCCGCAGAAATGATTTTTGCCATCGCAAAGCTCATATCGTCCGCCTTCTATCTTAAGATTCAGACCGTTTACTATAGCTTCGGCGATTTTTTTTCTTGCGTCGTTGTAGATCTGCTGCACCGTAGTCCTTGCAACGTCCATTCGCAGACAGCATTCTTCCTGGGACAGCCCTTCCAGATCGATGAGACGGATAGTTTCATATTCATCTACGGTCATTACGACTGTATCTGTGTGAGCGGATACAGGGCTGCGCTGATTATGAGGCTCTGCACATTCCGGGACACACTGGTCTTTATCACTGCCGCAGCTTCGCTGAAAGCATCCGTGAGACGCTACGGGGACGAATTCTTCGAATGCCGGCATACAGCATACTTTCCTGCATTTTTTTGGTCTTGCCATATATCATCTCCTTATATTTTATATACATGATAACGCGGTTTATGACATATGTCAATAATTGTGTAAAGAAATAGCCGATGGATTTTATGGAAGGGAAAACTTGAATTTAAAAGGGAGAAAGGTATAATAGAAAATATATGAATTTAAAAGGGAGGGAAATACAGGAGATGGACTGGACTTTGCTTTCCGGACCTCTGACAGGGGCTTTGATAGGTTATCTCACCAATTATCTGGCCGTAAAAATGCTGTTCAGACCGAGGAAAGCGATATATATTTTCAAGAAAAGACTGCCATTCACTCCGGGAGTTATCCCGAGAGGAAAGGACAGGCTGGCAAAAGCTGTCAGCAGGCTGGTATCGGAGACCCTGATCACGGAAGAGGATATAAGGGGGTACCTGCTTTCTGCCGAAATGGAAAACAGTGTAGCTGAAAAAGCAGAGGAAATACTTTCTGAAAAGCTCAGAGACGAGATAATAGAAAAGTCGGCTATTAAATCTTCGGAATATGAGAAAAAACGCGAAGATCTGTGTCTTTTTGCAAGCAGGGCCATATACGAAGCTGTTCGGGAAATGCCTGTAAAAGAAAGAATAACAGAGACGGCGTACCGTGAGATTTCAAAAAAGCTGGACGAGATAAAAAGCGACGGTATGAGAGGAAAAGTCGCAGCTATGATGCTGCCTGAAGAAAAAATAATGGCGATGGTCCGGTCGGCTGCCGAGAGATTTCAGGAAAACCTGGATGCACGCGGCATGGATTACATAGAGCCGATAGTGTCCGAAAAAGCAGAGCAGCTTGAAAACATGACGGGATATGACATTTTTTCCAAAGCCGGCATGGATAGAGAAGAAGCCGGTGAATTCATAAAGAATATATACAGGAACTCAGTGGAGAAAAATGCGGCGAAAATGATGCGTCATATAGATATTTCCGTCCTCGTAGAGGAAAAAGTCCGTTCCATGGAAATGGCGGAACTTGAGGACATGGTGATGTCGATGATGAAAAAAGAGCTGAATTCAGTAGTAAGGCTCGGCGCCTTGCTGGGTTTTGTTATCGGCTTCATCAACGTATTTATATGATATGCAGGGTTATGATCGAAAGGATAGAGATGATATGCTTCAGATAAAAGATATACACAAGGAATATAAGACCGGAAGTCTGATACAGAAAGCTCTGGACGGTGTCAGTCTCAACTTGAGGGACAGCGAATTCGTAGCGATACTGGGGCCGAGCGGCTCAGGAAAGACTACGCTTTTGAATATCATAGGAGGACTTGACCGTTACGACAGCGGAGAGCTGATAATAAACGGGATATCGACTAAAAAATACAAAGACAGGGACTGGGATTCCTACAGGAACCATACAATAGGATTTGTATTTCAAAGCTATAATCTGATACCGCATCAGACTATATTATCAAATGTTGAACTGGCGCTGACCATTTCCGGAGTGGATAAGGAAGAGCGAACGCGCAGAGCTCGGGAAGCCCTTGAAGAGGTCGGTCTGGGAGATCAGGTGCACAAACGTCCGAATCAGCTTTCGGGCGGACAGATGCAGAGAGTAGCCATTGCAAGAGCGCTGGTGAACGATCCTGATATACTTTTAGCGGACGAGCCTACGGGAGCGCTCGACAGTGAGACCAGTGTTCAGGTAATGGCGCTGCTGCAGGAGGTGGCAAAAGATCGGCTCGTAGTTATGGTGACCCATAATCCGGAGCTTGCAGATGCTTACGCTACTCGTATCGTTAGGCTGAAGGACGGGAAGATAATATCGGACAGCGATCCGTTCAGCGTGAATACGGCGGAGCTTGCGGAGCCGGAGCACAAAAATATGGGAAAATCCTCCATGTCGTTTTTGACTGCGCTCTCACTGAGTTTCAATAATTTGAGAACAAAGAAAGCAAGAACGCTTCTTACATCCTTTGCAGGCTCCATAGGCATAATAGGGATCGCATTGATACTGTCGCTTTCAAACGGTGTAAACGCATATATAAGCTCGCTGGAAACGGATACCCTTGCGGAATATCCGCTGCAGATCCAAAGCTCAGGACTTGACCTTACTTCGATGATGAGCGCCGAAGCCGAGGGCGTTTCAGATTCAGAAAGCAGCAAAGGCGATGTTGGTGTCGTACAGATGATGACGGATATGTTTTCGACGGTGAATTCCAACGATCTGAAATCGCTGAAAGCCTATATCGAAAGCGGTGACAGCGATATAAAGAAATACACCAACGCTATCGAATATTCTTACAGTGCAACGCCTCAGATATACAGGCTTGACGGTGAGGATATACGTCAGGTGCATCCCGATACTTCTTTTGAAGCTCTTGGAGTAGGGTCGTCAGCGGGATCGAATTCCATGATGTCAAACATGATGAGCACCGATATATTCTATGAAATGCCGGAAAATAGACAGTTGTATGAGGATCAGTACGATGTCAAAGCAGGAAGATGGCCAAAGGCTTACAATGAGTGCGTAGTAGTCCTCACTGCGAACGGCGGTATCAGCGACTTCATGCTCTATTCCATGGGACTTAGAGATTCCAAGGAACTTGACGATATGATACAGCAGTTTATCGACGAGGAGAATGTGACTACCCCTGGAAATATGGGCAGCTATTCGTATGAAGATCTGCTGGGAGTATCATTTAAGCTGGTCAACAATGCGGACTGCTATCAGTATGACAGCGCCTACGGTGTCTGGACCGATAAGTCAGAGGATGAAGCGTATATGCGCGATCTGGTGGAAAATGGAGAAGACGTGAAAGTAGTCGGCGTGGTGCAGCCCTCTGAGGATGGGAACGGGTTCGTGTTGTCAGCAGGCATAGGATACACTCCCGATATGACCAGGCATATGGCTCAGCAGGCGGATAAGAGCGAGATAGTAAAACAGCAGTTGGATGATCCTGATGTGAACGTATTCACAGGAAAGCCTTTCGGAGAGACGGACCAGGGAAGCGATTTCAATATGGATTCCCTGTTTACGGTGGATGAAGAAAAGCTTCAGCAGGCCTTCACTTTTGATGAAAGCGCGCTTTCCGGCGCAGGACTCGACGGGGCCTTTGATAATATAGGAAAATCGGTAGATCTTTCCAGCATAATAGACCTCGGTGATATAAACGCCAGTCTTCCGGGAGCTGATTTCGGTGAAATAGTCGGAGATCTGGATATACAGATATCTCCGGATGCTCTCAGCGGTATTGCTGATGATCTTGCAGCGGGATATGCTGAGTATATCAGGCAGAATCCTGATGCAACTTTTAAGGATTATATGGATAACGGAGGCGGAGGGGAAATATTATCCCAGGGTATCGCTTCCGCAATAGATGCGGACAGCATCGAAGAACAGCTCAAGGGAGCTGCCGAGGAATATATGCAGGGTATAATGACTTCCTACGGAAATGCTGTTGAAAAGGCGGTGGAAAGTCAGATGGCTTCTGCGACGGAGCAGATAACGGGACAGATCGCAGCAGAAATGGAAAAAGTGATGACATCTGCAATGTCAGGCATCGGAGATGCCGTAAGCGTGGATCCTGAAGCCTTTTCCGAAGCATTTCAGATGAATATGACAGGAGAAGAGCTGGTATCCCTCATGATGTCCATGGATTCGGGGCAGAGCGAATCATATGACAACAATCTGGCAACATTGGGATATGTTGATTTTGATGATCCTTCGTCAATAGATATATATCCGATAGATTTTGAGAGTAAAGAAAATGTGATCGGTATATTGGATAACTATAACAAAACAATGGAAGATGAAGGAAAGGATGAGCAGGTCATAACGTATACCGATGTCGTAGGCTCGCTGATGTCTTCAGTGACCGATATAATAGATACTATAAGCTATGTGCTGATCGCTTTCGTGGCAATATCTCTCGTTGTTTCATCGATAATGATAGGAGTTATCACCTACATAAGCGTGCTGGAACGAAAGAAAGAAATAGGCATACTGCGTGCGATAGGAGCTTCGAAGCAGAATATTTCACAGGTATTCAATGCCGAAACATTCATTATAGGGCTGTGCGCGGGACTCATAGGTATACTGATAACGCTCCTGCTGCTGATACCGGGCAATGCGCTGATACACTATGTGGCGGGAACCAATGATGTGAACGCGTATCTACCTGTAGTACCTGCTGTAGTGTTGATACTTCTAAGCGTTGTATTGACACTTATAGGAGGGATCATACCTTCAAGGAAAGCTGCAAAGAGCGATCCTGTAACAGCGCTGCGTACAGAATAAGGGTGAATTATAAGTCTTGCAAAATTTGCAGGATAGGTTATAATGTACTGGTAAACATTTTAAAACAGGGGAGCTTGCAGGAAGCAGGCTGAGAGTAGATTGATCCATCTTGACCCATAACCTGATTTGGATAATGCCAACGTAGGGATATATTGTTGTAAACGTTAGTTCAGCGGATATGCCATAGTTGTTGTTGGCGTATCCGCTTTTATATTGCATGCCTATGAAAGGAGAAAAGCATGAAATCGTTCGATAAGAAAAATCTTCTGCTGTATGCGGTGACGGATCGGCGCTGGCTCGGAGAGGAAACCTTGTGCGAACAAGTGGAAAAAGCTATCAAAGGAGGAGTTTCATTCATACAGCTTCGAGAAAAGGGAATGGAGCGCAGCGAATTCTTAAAAGAGGCACTGGAGATCAAAGCACTGTGCGGTGAATACAAAGTACCTTTTGTTATAAATGACGATGTGGAGATCGCCCTTGAAGCTGATGCTGACGGAGTGCACGTGGGACAAGGGGATATGCCCCTTGAGAAGGCAAGAAAAATACTCGGAGAGGATAAGATAATAGGAGTGTCTGCAAGGACTGTGGAGCAGGCATTGGAAGCGGAAAGAAACGGAGCAGACTACATCGGTGCGGGATCAGTGTTTTCGACCGGCTCTAAATCCGATGCGGTGAAGATAAGCTATGATACTTTAAAAGATATCTGTTCATTTGTAAATATTCCGGTGATAGCTATCGGAGGAGTGAACGCGGACAATGTGCGGGAGCTTTCCGGAAGCGGGATCTGCGGCATAGCCGCCATAAGCGCTGTGTTCGGCCGGGGAGATACACAGAAGGCTGCGGCGGAGCTTAAACAGATAACAGAGGAAACTGTATACGGGGTGAAACGATGATAAAAGGGGCTGTATTTGATGTGGACGGTACGATTCTTGACTCAATGAAGATATGGGATGAAGCGGGGAGCAGGTACCTGAGCGGACTTGGCAAAAAAGCGGAGGATGATCTGAATAAGAAGCTTTTTCCCATGACCGTGGAAGAAGCTGCGGAGTATCTGATAGCTGAATATGATCTCACCTTCGATAAGGAGAAAGTACAGCAGGGTATTTTAGATACGGTAGGTGATTTTTACAGATATGAAGCTGCCTGCCGTCCGGGAGCGGAAAAAATGCTCAGGACTTTACGCAGCGCAGGCATACCTGCTGTGGTTGCGACGACCAGTCATAGAGATCATATAGTGAGCGCTTTCGAAAGGTTGGGCATAATGAAATATTTTGACAGGATATTTACGTGTTCCGAAGTGAGAGCGAGCAAATTCGAGCCCGATATATTCAATGCCGCAGCTGAGTATATGGGTACGGAGAAAGAATATACATATGTCTTTGAAGACGGACTTTATGCGGTGAGGACGGCTGCAAGGGCAGGATTCAGGACTGTAGGCATATACGATGCCTCCAGCGCTGAAGACTGGGAAGATATGAAAAAAGAGGCGGATCATACCATGAATGATCTGACTGAATTTGAGCATATATGGAAGAGTATAAACGGATAGATCAGGAAATATGATCTCAGAAAATCATGAAAAGGAGAGGAAGTATGAAAACAGCATTGACTATCGCAGGAAGCGATTCCAGCGGCGGTGCAGGCATACAGGCAGATATCAAGACTATGCTTGCCAACGGAGTATACGCCATGAGCGCCATAACGGCTCTGACGGCGCAGAACACCACGGGAGTCACAGGTATAATGGAATCAAGTCCGGAGTTTTTGGGGGAACAGCTCGATGATATATTTACGGATATCTATCCGGATGCCGTGAAAATAGGCATGGTATCTTCAAAGGAGCTGATCGTGAAGATCGCTGAAAAGCTTGAGGAATACGATGCAGCAAACGTAGTGGTGGATCCTGTGATGGTATCGACCAGCGGCTCGAAACTCCTCAATGACGACGCCATCGAGACCCTTAAAAAATATCTTTTGCCGGCGGCGGATCTGCTTACGCCGAATATTCCGGAAGCTGAGGTCCTGGCGGGTATGAAGATCGAAACGGAAGAGGATATGATGAAGGCTGCGGAGAAAATAGGGAGCGAATACAAGTGCGCAGTGCTGTGCAAAGGCGGTCACAGTGTAAGCGCCGCCAACGATCTGCTTTTTGCGGACGACAGTTTTACGTGGATATACGGAGAAAAAATAGATAATGACAATACTCACGGCACGGGATGCACTCTTTCAAGCGCCATAGCCTCCAATCTCGCGAAGGGATTCGATCTTCAGGGAGCTGTGCGCAGAGCCAAGGAGTATATATCGGGTGCGCTTGCAGCCATGCTGGATCTGGGAAAGGGAAGCGGTCCCCTTGACCATGGTTTTGATATAAGAAGTGAATTTTTGAAAATGCCGGAGACTGAGAACGGCGGGACGGAGGAATAGATGAGAGAAGGCACTGAAAGAAGGACTTCACTGTTTGAAAACGGACTTATATGGTTTGGGGCGGCTGTGTCCCTGGCCGAAATACTTACAGGTACATATTTTGCGCCGCTGGGATTTGCAAAGGGAATAGCGGCCATCATAACAGGACATATCATAGGATGCACTATGCTTTTCTGTGCCGGCATAATAGGCGGCAAAGTCAGAAAGAGCGCAATGGAAACCGTAAAGATGAGCTTCGGCAGCAAAGGCGGCATGCTGTTTTCGTTTCTGAACGTGCTTCAGCTTGTAGGCTGGACGGCGATAATGATATATGACGGAGCGCTGGCTGCCGATGGAGCGGCAGGCACGGGAATGTGGATGTGGTGCCTGATAATCGGTGCGCTGATAGTGGTATGGATACTTGTAGGAGTGACGAACCTGGGAAAGATCAATACAGTTGCGATGGCTGCGCTGTTCATTCTGACGCTGGTTTTATGCAAGGTGATATTTATGGACGGCAGCGCAGCGGCAGGGATATCCGATGAAAGCATGTCCTTTGGAGCTGCAGTTGAGCTTTCCGTTGCGATGCCGCTTTCCTGGCTGCCTCTCATAAGCGACTACACCAGAGAAGCCGAATCTCCTGTAAAAGCTACGTTTACCAGCGTAATAGTATACGGGATCGTAAGCTGCTGGATGTACGTGATAGGTATGGGCGCAGCCATATACACGGGGGAATACGATATAGCTCAGATAATGCTCAAAGCGGGACTTGGGATCGCAGGACTTATAATAATAGTATTTTCAACGGTCACCACTACGTTCCTGGATGCTTATTCGGCGGGAATATCCAGTGAATCCATACTGTCTAAGCTCAAGGGCAAATACGTGGCCGTGGCAGTTACGATAATAGGTACAGGGGCGGCAATGATATTCCCTATGGATAATATAACCGACTTCCTTTATCTCATAGGCTCGGTATTTGCGCCGATGATAGCGGTTCAGATAGCGGATTTCTTCATACTCAAAAGAGACAGCAGCCATAGTGCGGTGAACATCGTCAATCTCATTATATGGCTGATAGGTTTCATAACGTACAGACTGCTTATGACGGTGGACATCCCTGTAGGAAATACCCTGCCGGACATGGCTGTAACCATAGTTCTCTGCCTTATCGCAAGCAAGGTGATCCCTGCCGGAAGGAAAAAGGAGGAGCCTTTAATTTAAGACAGTCTCATTGACTTTATGACGAATATGTGATACGTTAAATTAAGCTTGCACGTTAGTGTAAGCTTAATTCATTGTATGATGAAAGGACACAGGAAAATGCCTGTAACAGACTTACTCGAGAGAAATCATAAATTATACAGCGATGACGTCGCACTTGTAGAATTGAATCCGATGATAAAGGATCACAGGAAAGCGACCTGGAAGGAATACGATCTGGTGCAGCAGACCTCTTCTATTCCTTACAGGAGGGAAATAACCTGGGGAGTTTTTGATGAAAAGGCCAACAGAGTTGCCAATATGCTGATGAGCAGAGGTGTGAACAAAGGCGATAAAGTTGCCATACTGATGTTCAACTGCCTGGAATGGCTGCCCATATATTTCGGCATACTCAAGACGGGAGCCATAGCAGTCCCGTTCAATTTCAGATTTTCTGCCGAAGAAATAAAGTACTGCGCAGATCTTGCGGAAGTCGATGTATTTCTGTTCGGGCCTGAGTTCATAGGCAGGATCGAATCCATCGAAGAGGATCTTGCCAAGGGACGTTTACTCATATACGTGGGAGACGGATGTCCTACATTTGCTGAAAGTTACAGAGAGCTTGTGGCGGATTGTTCAAGCCAGCCGCCCCTGGTAAGGCTTGAGGATGAAGATGACGCAGCAATATATTTTTCTTCCGGAACAACAGGATTCCCGAAGGCTATACTCCACAATCACGAGAGTTTGCTCCAGGCGGCGCAGATGGAGCAGAAACATCATCTGATAACGAGAGACGATGTTTTTCTGTGCATACCGCCCCTCTATCATACAGGAGCGAAATTCCACTGGATGGGAAGCTTGTGTGCAGGAAGCAAGGCTGTGCTGCTGAAAGGCACGACGCCTGAGATCATACTGGATGCCGTTTCCAAGGAAAGGTGCACGATAGTATGGCTGCTGGTGCCTTGGGCGCAGGATATACTTGACAGCCTTGACAGAGGAGATATTAAACTTGAAGATTATCACCTGGATCAGTGGAGACTGATGCACATAGGCGCACAGCCTGTTCCTCATTCGCTCATAGTTCACTGGAAAGAGTATTTCCCTGACCACATGTACGATACCAACTACGGGCTTTCAGAATCCACGGGACCGGGATGCGTGCATCTGGGCATGGAAAACATACATAAGGTCGGCGCCATAGGCATACCCGGATATCGCTGGAAATGCAAGATAGTGGATGAAAACGGCGATGAAGTGAATCAGGGCGATGTCGGAGAGCTCTGTGTGAAAGGCCCTGGAGTCATGACATGCTATTACAACGATCCTGAAGCCACGGCGAAAGCTTTGAGAGACGGATGGCTTTATACGGGCGATATGGCGATGCAGGATGAAGACGGATTCATATTCCTGGTAGACAGAAAGAAGGATGTAATAGTCAGCGGAGGAGAGAATATATATCCGGTGCAGATAGAAAACTTCCTCAGTGCATATGAAAAAGTAAAGGATGTAGCGGTTATCGGGCTTCCGGATAAACGTCTCGGAGAGATAACGGGAGCTATAATATCGGTAAAGGAAGGCATGGAATGCAGTGAAGATGAGATAAACGAATACTGCAAGGAACTTCCGCGGTATAAGAGACCGAAGAAGATAATTTTCGCCGATGTGCCGAGAAATGCCACGGGTAAAATAGAAAAACCTGCGCTAAGGAGAAAATACGGAGCGGACAAGCTCGTTGAGCAGCAGAACAGAAGCTGATACAGTACAAGATGAAGCAACAGTCATGAAAACCGATGCCGGTTTTTATGGCTGTTTTTGTTAAGGGAGAGTTTCTTCATATGAGAAAGATAAAGATAAAAAGAGAAAACAGCAGAGTGCTGCCTAAAGTCATAGCATTAACATTTCTTATAACTTCAGTGGTGATAGCATTAGTTGTTTTCATGAATTATAACAACAGAGAAGTTGTGATGGAAGCCTCATCTTATCTTGAAGGGTCTGCCGAAGATGCGAGATCCGGTGTCAGAGATTTTCTCTACGAAAACCAGAAATTCGCAGAAATGATGGGTATGGTTTCCGGAAAGGGCAAAATGTCCTCAGATAGTCCTTTTTCATATGCAGGAGTTGCTGATGACAGAGGAAACATCATCACATCGGACATACCATCTGATTTACTGCCTGAAAATGTGTCGGAGGAAAGCTTTTTCAGGAGAGGAAAGGAAGAAAGCGGATATGTGGCAGTTCCCAGAAGGGACGGGAGAGACGGAGGTATAGTTTTTTATTCTCCTGCGGATGTAGGAGGAGAAACGCAGGGAGTATTTTTTGGGTACTGCGGAGAGGAACGCATTGCCAGAGAAATATCTGATTCAGTCTTTGGAGTAAGCCTCAACACATTTTTGTTCACAGACAGAGGAGATATAATTTCCTCCAGCGGGAAGAGAGTACTGCACCGAGATGCAGAGAACATAGGCGAACTGCTTGGAGATGATGATCTGATAGAAGAAACGGAAAGGAACAAAGCTCAAAGCGCTATAGATAAAGGCAACTCTTATACTTTAGCCTATAGAGACGGTGCCGGCAAGAGCGTGATGCGAGTAGAGCCTGTAGGCGACGGCGGACTTTATATAATGCAGAGCTTCCCGTCTTCTGTGGCCGCTTCTGCCGCGCATTCGGACAACAACGCGGGACTGACTTTGGAGATAACGTTTATCGTCATATTTCTGATATACATGGGACTCATGATCGTTATCAATTACCGCAGAAGAAAATTTCTGGTGCAGCAAAACCGTGAGCTGGGATACATAGTGAAGGGTATGGTAAAACTGTTTGACAACTTTGTAGTCGTGAATTTCAAAAATGATACATATAAATTCCTGATGAATGAGCACAGGGAAGAGATCCCTCAAACAGGCAGCTACGACAAGCTTGCAGAATACATAGCTGATAATGTATCGGAGGATGACAGGATGCGCATGATCAGTATGCTTAAAAAAGAGAATATAAAGAGCAGTATGCAGGCGGGGAAATCGGATCTTATTTATGAGTACAGGACTGCCGATGAAAGAAGGAAATGGGAAAACCTGAATATAATATGCCTTGATGAGAAACATAGAGTGCCTGCGAGAGTATTGCTCGTAAGGCAGGATGTTACAGGAGTTAAAGAAGAGGAAGAACGATACAGACAGGCGCTTAGAGAAGCCTTTGCTCTCACGGAAAAAGCGAATAATGCGAAAAGCAGGTTTTTATCGCAGATCTCACATGACATAAGAACTCCTATGAATGCGATCATGGGCATGACCACATTGGCGATGATGAACATTAACGACAGGGAAAAGGTGAAGGATTGTCTCGATAAAATAAGCATATCCAGTTCTCATCTGCTGGGGATAATAAATAAAGTTCTGGACATGTCGGAAATAGAGAGCGGGCGTATGGGATTAACAGAAAAAGATTTCGATCTGAAAGAACTGATGAGATCTCTAATGGCAATATTTTCATCTCAGGCAGAGGAGAAAAAGCAAGATATAAAGATGGATGTTGATATCGTAAATGAATCGGTAATAGGCGATCCCGTAAGGCTTCAGCAGGTCTTTGTCAATATACTGGGAAATGCGATCAAATTCACGCCTCCCGGCGGCAGTATATCTGTGAGAGTAACAGAAAAAGAGGCTCGTATTCAGGGGACCGGATACTATGAATTTGTGTTTGAAGACAACGGTATAGGAATGAGTGAAGAATTTACAAAGAAAATTTTTGAGCCTTTTGCAAGAGAGAACAGTCTTGGAGAAGGAGCGGTCGAGGGCAGCGGACTTGGAATGTCCATAGCGGGCAGTATAATACAGACTATGAACGGAAGCTTCCAGGTGGAAAGCCGTATAGGAGAAGGCTCCAGGTTCACCGTGGGATTGGATTTGAAACTGCAGGAGGAAAAGGACGTTGAAACAGAGGATGCGGCAGGCAGAAAAGAGGAAGGTCAGGATCCGGCAATGGATGTGAACAGTTTGAAAGAAAAGGACTTTTCAGGCACTAAAGCTCTTCTCGTGGAAGATAATGAGCTGAATATGGATATAGCTGCCGAGCTTCTGGCTATGATCGGCATAGAGACAGACAAGGCGGTGAACGGAAAGGAAGCCGTGGACAAGGTAAGAGAAAAGGGAGAAGGAGCGTATGACATGATATTCATGGATATACAGATGCCGGTGATGAACGGATATGAAGCGGCAAAAGAGATAAGAAAGACGAAAGGAGAATATTTTTCAAGGATACCGATAATAGCTATGAGCGCCAATGCCTTTACCGACGATGTGGAAAAAGTCAAAGAGGCAGGAATGAATGATTACATATCAAAACCGGTAGAAGTGGATAAATTGATCAAAGCGATTGAAACGTGGCACATCCTATGATATGATAGTGCCGGATGGATGGTATTCGATGCAGCGTTGACTTTAGCAGAAACTATACCTGAAAGTTTATCGTAAGTTAATGAGACAGTATTCATTTTCCTTAAAGCTTTTATCCTGAAAGGAACGAGACGAAAGGATTATCACCTCACCCTTGAAAGATCCGCTTAAGGCGGAAATAAAGAGGAGGAGTGATGGAACTGAATATAGGTTTTATAGGAGCAGGAAAGGTCGGATGTACTCTCGGCAAGTATTTTGCGGAGAATGATGCGCGCGCCACCGCAGAAGGTGCGGGGTATGTAGCGCAGGGAGAAAAATTTGAAGACCGGATAGTTTTAAAGGGTTATTACAGCCTTCATCGGCATTCGTCGCAGGATGCGGCAAGATTCACAGGCGCGAAGCCTTACGACAGTATAGAAGATTTGGTCGGTGAGTGTGATATGGTGTTCATAACTGTTCCTGATGGTGAAATAAGCAGTGTCTGGTGTGATATTTCGCGCATGGACATAAAAGGAAAGTCAATATGTCATTGCAGCGGCTCGCTTTCTTCCGCGGAGGCCTTTGAGGGCATAGGAAGAACGGGAGCTTTTGGATATTCGATTCATCCGTTGTTTGCCGTAAGCGATAAGTACAGCGCTTACAGTGAACTTCCGGGTGTTTTTTTTACCCTTGAGGAACACGAAGAAAATCCGATTCTTATAGACGAAGCGGATGGAAAAAACAGAGAGCTTTATATGTTAAAACTTACGGAGATCCTTGAATCAAAAGGAAATCCGGTAAGAAGAATAAGCTCGGAAAATAAATGTCTGTATCATCTTGGAGCCGCGGTGGCGAGCAATCTGGTATGCGGACTTGTCGACATGAGCATAGAACTGATTGAGAAGTGCGGCTTCGGTAAAAACGATGCTGTAAAAGCTCTTGCTCCCATACTGAAAGGGAATATGGAACATACGGCTGACAAAGGTCCCGAAAAAAGTCTTACAGGGCCTGTTGAGAGAAATGATACGGCGACAGTGCAAAAACATATGGATGCTGTAGAAGGAGAAGAAAGAGAGATATACAGGCTGCTGAGCGAAAGACTTGTGAAGCTGGCACAGAGCAGGCATCCGAACAGAGATTATACCGATATGAATAAAATTCTTATGAGCGAGAAAGGAAGAGAGAGATGAAAAATACCGTTGCAAGCTTAATGAAGATGAAGGAAAAGGGAGAAAAGATATCAATGCTCACATGCTACGATTATTCGACTGCCAAACTTATGGAAAAGTCGGGGATAAATACGATACTTGTGGGAGATTCCCTCGGAAACACCATGCTCGGATATAAGGACACCCTGGCTGTGACTATGGAGGATATGATACATCACGGCGCAGCGGTAGTCAGAGGCTGTGAAGACATTTTTGTCGTTATAGATATGCCGTTCATGTCCTATCAGACGTCGGTGTACGACGCCGTTGTAAATGCGGGCAGACTCATCAAGGAAACCGGCGGAAACGCAGTGAAACTTGAAGGCGGAGCGGCTGTGACAGAACAGATAAAAGCTATAACGGACGCAGGTATACCTGTAGTTGCGCATATAGGTATGACGCCTCAGTCGGTCAATGCTTTCGGAGGTTTCAAAGTGCAGGGCAAGAGCGAAGATAAGGCGCGTCAGATATTGCAGGACGCTTTCGATGTGCAGGAGGCAGGCGCTTTTGCCGTAGTACTGGAGTGTGTTCCGGCAAAACTTGCAGCGCTCATAAGTGAAAAGCTTACAATACCGACCATAGGTATCGGAGCAGGAGAGGGATGTGACGGTCAGGTGCTGGTATGGCAGGATATGCTTGGATTGTTCAGCGATTATGTACCTAAGTTCGTAAAACATTTTGCAGGAGTCGGGGATATCATGGTGAAGGCCTTTGAAGATTACGACAGAGAAGTTAAATCAGGAGTTTTCCCTGCTGAGGAACATTGTTTCAAAATAGATGATGAGATCATTGATAAGTTAAGAGAGGATAAGTAATGATAGTTGCAGAGACTGCGAAGCAGGTGAGAACAGAAGTTTCAGATTGGAAAAAGAAAGGTTTTACCGTGGGGCTTGTTCCTACCATGGGAGCTTTGCATGAAGGACACGCTTCTCTGGTGAAAGCGGCAGCGGAGACCTGCGATAAGGTGATAGCGTCGGTGTTCGTGAATCCTACTCAGTTTTCCGAAAGCGAAGATCTGGAAAGCTATCCGAGGAATTTTGAGAGAGACTGCGAGATACTTGAGCAGAACGGCTGCGATCTCGTATTTCATCCGGGAGTAGAAGAGATGTATCCGCAAGGATTTGCGACATACGTCGAGCTTAGATCGGATATGACCAGGCAGCTTTGCGGCAAAAGCCGTCCTGAACATTTTCAGGGCGTGTGTACGGTGGTAAGCAAGCTGTTCAACATAGCTTCGCCGGACAAAGCGTTCTTTGGAGAAAAGGATGCTCAGCAGCTGGCTGTTATAAGACGCATGAGCCGGGATATGTCATACGGCATAGAGATAGTCGGATGTCCTACGGTAAGAGAGGAGGACGGTCTGGCAAAGTCCAGCAGAAATTCATATTTAGACAAAGCAGAACGAAAGGCGGCTGCCGTGATACGAAAAGCTATGGATGAGGCGGAGAATATGCTGTCGGAAAATATCGTCGATGTGAAGGCGCTTAAGGATAGGATGAGAGAGATCATAGACTCGGAGCCTCTTGCCCGCATAGACTATATCGAGATCGTCGACGGCGGCACGCTGATGCCTGTGGATACTGCCGGAGCCGGGAGCCTCGTAGCGCTGGCAGTATATATCGGAAATACGAGACTGATAGATAATTTTACAGTAGCGAAAACTTTATGAAAACAGAGACTGCTCTTTAAGTTATCTTTAACAAGCGGTGATATACTTTAACCATATAAAGGAGAGTTGTACTATGCCTGATAAAACTGTAAGTAAAACCGAAGGCGATGTGAATCTGACGGAAGAAAGGGCCAGATGGCAGAAAACTTTCATAAGCGAGGAATCACAGAAGCTTCTTGAAGAAGACGGGAAATATTTTTTACATCAGGCGCTGTCCACGCCGTGTCTGGACGCGATAGCCGGAGTTGACGGAATATACATAATCGATGAAGACGGCAGAAAGTTCATGGATTTTCACGGCAACAGCGTGCACCAGCTGGGATACAACAATCCTTACCTTGTTGACGCTATGAAAAAACAACTTTCCCAGCTTTCCTTCTCTCCGAGAAGGTATTCAAACAGGACAGCGACGGCGCTTGCCAAAAAGCTGACATCGCTGATGCCGGGTGAAGGCTGGAGAGTGCTCTTTACGACGAGCGGAGCGTCTTCAAACAGTATAGCATTGAAAATTGCAAGAAAGGTAACGGGAAAGCACAAGACCATATCGTTGTGGGACGCTTTTCACGGAGCTAACCTCGACACCATCTCTATAGGCGGCGAAGCTCATTTCAGAAGCGGGATAGGTCCCCTTTTACCGGGATGTGAACACGTTATGCCGTACAATTCGTATAGATGCCCTTTCGGGGACTGCAAAGAGTGCGGATTGAAATGTATAGATTATATTGAGTATGTGTGTCGGTGCGAGGGGGATATAGGAGCCATAATAATGGAGCCTGTAAGGTGCACCGACGTGCAGATACCTCCTGCGGAATACTACAGACGTTTGAGGAAGCTTTGTGATGATTTCGGCATAGTGCTGATATTTGATGAAATTCCTACGGCTTTCGGAAGGACGGGAAAGATGTTCGCTTTTCAGAACTACGATATAGAGCCCGATATTCTGGTTGTGGGAAAAGGTCTTGGCGGAAGCCTGTATCCTGTTTCGGCAGTCATTGCGAGACCGGAATACAACATTTGCGGGGATATATCGCTCGGGCATTACACTCATGAGAAAAGTCCATTAGGGTGTGCTGTAGGACTTGCACTTATAGAATATATCGAAAAGGAAGACATTCTCGGTCATGTAATGGAACTTAGTGCTCTTATGAAAAGGCGTGCGGAAGACATGAAGAAGAAGTATGAAGCTGTTGGGGATGTGCGCCTTATAGGAGCGCTGCTTGGAATAGAACTGGTAAAAAGCAGGAAGACCAGGGAAAAAGCAGTCGATGAAGCGGAAAAAATATTATATGAATGTCTTGAGAACGGACTGAGTTTCAAGATATCTCAAGGAAACGTTCTTACACTTGCACCACCGCTCATAATAACGGAAGAAGAACTTGACCATGCGATGGATATAGTGGAAAACGCGATCAGAAAATATTGCAATTGAAATATCATGTTGTCCTTTTAATAAAATAACTGGCAGGACTCCACCAGATTCATAATGGTGGAGTTTTGTCGTCTTTTAGGACTTTTCTAAAGGGGAGGTTATGTGTATAATGATTATTGTGCACGGTAATGGTGAGAAGAGATAGAAAAAAAGAGCAACGCAGGGAGGTAAGTAATGAAGTTACTTAAAATAATAGCAGCTGTTGTTCTGTCCATTGCTCTCATAGCGTCGGGAAGCGCTGCGCTGGGAGTTTTTTCCGTAGACAGAGCAGTATCTGAAGATTCAGTTAGCAAAGCTATAACAGAAACTGAAATAGTGCAGGAACTGACAAATGAAGTTATAAGTGAAAACACGGTGAATATGGGCGGAAAGTATGGAGAGATCATAAACGACGCCATGGGTACCGATGCGATGAATGAATTTTTTTCTTCATATATATCAACGGCGGTAAGAAGTGAGATTTACGGAGAACAGCATGAAGAAATCGGAAGCGATGATCTTATGAACGCATTTTCGTCGGCAATGGATGAGTTAAAATCATCGGGGAAGGCGGATATAACATCTGAGGAAGAAGAGATAATAAGGGCAGCCATGCTCCAGGAAATACCTGATCTGACGGACAGCCTGAATGAAAATATAGCAAACTATCAGACTACCAATATGAATATGGGGCAGGAAGAAGCTCTGGGACCATTTACGCAGACGGGAATAAAGCTGCTGACGATAGCTGTAAGCGTTATTTTGTGCCTGCTGCTCATAGTACTGTTTTGGAGGAGCAAAGCCGGATTCATATGGTGTGCTGTAGTCTTTGGAATAATGGCGCTTATATATATGTGCCTCGGAATGATGGGAGGAGGAGGAATACTTGATATAACGGCAGGCTCCGTTTCTGAGAGGTTTGTGCTCAAGCTGCTGACGGAAGGATTCAGCGATGCAGCTGCGGCAGGATTCGTAATAATGATTTTGTTTATTATTGCTTATATACCATTAAAGATAAGAGACAGGAGGAGAGGTTGATATGAAAAAGATACTGAGGCTGCAGAGCGCACTGCTTAAGGAAATCGATAAGTATGAAAAGCTTGTGCCTGAAAGATCCCATTTTATAGACTGGGAAAGAGTGCATATAGTGAGCTGCGCTAAGATCTGCTACATGCTGGCAGAGGAGAGAGGCGTTGATCCTATACTTGCATCTGCCGCCGGCGCATGTCACGATTACGGAAGGATAATAACAGGAAAGCAGGAAGGTCATGCGGAGGCAGGATATCTGACTGTACAGGAATTTTTGAAGAGAACGAAGCTGTTCTCAGATGAAGAAATAAAAGAGATTGCCATAGCTGTTAAAAATCACAGCAAAAAAGCGGAAATAGGATCTCCGCTTGAAGAGATAGTCAAGGATGCAGACGTCCTGGATTTCTATCAGTACGGATACGATGTGGCGAGAAAAGAACAGCAGGATCGACTTGAAAAACTCCTTGGACATAAGGTTGCAGGGCTGAAGTTTTCAGAGGAATAATCCTGGAAAACAAAGAAGATATTTTATGTGAGGAATTATTTGTCAAAACACACAATTTGCAGATATTTCCTACACATAAAACACACAATGTTAGAAGATAATAAAGTGAAATATTTTTTCATAATTCTTTAATAAGCGAGGTAAATTCAATGGGTAACGAAAAACTTTCGGGCAGAGATAAAATGTCCAAAACTGTGGTGATACTTTATATAGCATCAGCGATTATGGGTATATTGTTCATATATATGTTTATAGAAGCGGCTGCATATATAAGCGATTATATGGATTCCTATGGATTATCTTTTGGAGACATGTGGTCTTATGCCGTACAGTACGTACTCAGCAGCTCTGTAAGCTATATAGCATTTGGACTTCTGCTTTTTGCTGCCGGCAGGATACTTGATGTTTTGCAGCGCAGAAAGGCTGTAGGCAGTGAGAACATAACGGAAGAAGTTTCGATAAATCTTATAGAAGAAAAATCCGAAGAAGCGAAAGAAGACAAAGAAGCTAAAAAAGACGAAACGGAAGATGAAGGAACTTCTGCTGAAGTAGCGGACGAAGAAGAAACTGAAGACAAAGCTTCCGAAGAAAATGAAGAAGCTAAAAAAGACGACGAAAAATAAAAGCATAAATTCTGTCGCAGAAAAATTTACCATAAAAGCGAAACCAGCCGTAGCGTTTGCTACGGCTGGCTTTTTTTCAGAAAATTATACGTTATGTAAACCAAGATTTTCATATAATAATAGATTTACAGTGTTTGCCGCATATTTTTGTTCTTTTTCAGCAAATATATTATGATAACATATAGTTTTATACGCAAATAAATATTTATCATAATTTTCTGATCAATTAAATTCTGAAAATAACTCCTAAAAAGTAGAGTTTTGATAAAAGCGTAGTTTACATAATCCTATAGCCGTCTTTTTTCTCTTCCTGATGATTTGAAAACCGCTATTATAACGATCTGCAAGTCACATCGCCTGATAATCAGCAAGCTGTGCCCTCTGATGATCCGTACGCCGTGCCAATGCGCATCGTATATAATTGTTGCCCGTATTCTATATATTGGATTTTTATATAAGCGAGATCTCCGTATTCAGCACAGGACTGTTTTTTGTCAAAAAACGTGCTGACAGCACGATGATTTTTGATTATTTTTTTAATCCATATTATAACACGGGTACGAAAAATCATATCATCAATAATAATATTATGGAGATTTTAGTTTTTTTTACGGGAGCTGCTGGCTATTCTTTAATTGAATATCTTTTCAGAGGATATACTCACTGGACCATGACGCTGACAGGCGGCGCATGTCTGCTTACATTCTACTGCTATTTAAAAGTAAGGCGTGATGCTTCCATGCTGGCAAAAGCTGCGGCAGGCGCACTGATAATAACGGTATTTGAATTTTTTGTCGGCATCGTGGTGAATATGTGGTACGGATGGGATGTCTGGGATTATTCAGGCAAGATGCTGAATATACTGGGACAGGTATGTCCTGAATATTCACTGGCGTGGTTTTTGATATGTTTTACTGTACTGGCAGTTTCGGAAGGTATGAACAGCACGTTTCATGCGCTTCAGCGGGGAATACATGTACGCTTTAATAAAAATACTAAATTATACAAATAATTTCTTTAAAGCGCAGCATCGATAGCTTATAATAAAACAAAAGATGATATACAAGCTGTACGAAGGAGATATGCTAATGGTCGATTATAAAAAATTGCAGAACGGAAGCGATATAAGAGGGGTAGCTGTCTGCGGAGTGGAAGGCGAGGAAAAAAATCTCACTGAAAAAGAGGCTGCCAATATAGCAGAAGGATTTGCAAGATGGCTGAGAGAAAATAAGGGAAAAGAAAAAATTTCCGTAGCTGTCGGAAGAGACTGCCGTATATCCGGTCCTGCGCTGCTTAAGGGACTGGCCGAAGGGTTTGCAAATGTAAAAGTCACAGTATACGACTGCGGGTATGCGTCAACTCCGGCTATGTTCATGGCGACACTTTTTGACGATATAAAGGCTGATGGAGGGATCATGATAACGGCAAGCCATCTGCCCTTCAACAGGAACGGGTTTAAATTTTTTACGAAAGAGGGAGGTCTCGATAAGGCAGATATATCCGCGATACTCGGCTACGCTCAAGAGGCTGAAAGAGGCGGAAAAAGGGCGCAGGGACAGCATGAGGCTGCTGAGAAGACAGGCGAAGATCCTGCCGGATCGAATGTGATAAAGACTGATTTGATGTCCCTTTACTCCATGCACCTTAGGAATCTTATAAAAAGAGGAACTGGTGGAGATGAAAATCCCCTTGACGGCATGAAAATAGTAGTTGACGCAGGCAATGGCTGCGGAGGCTTCTTTGCCGAAGATGTTTTGGCTCCTCTCGGAGCAGATATATCGTGCAGTCAGTATCTTGAGCCTGACGGAAATTTTCCAAACCATGCGCCAAACCCTGAGGACAAGGCGGCCATGAGAGCTGTTTCCGAAAAGGTCGTATCCTCGGGAGCTGATTTCGGAATAATCTTCGATACTGATGTGGACAGATCTGCGGCAGTGGATGCCTCAGGAAAAGAAATCGCAAGGAACGGTATAGTAGCCATGGCTGCGGCGCTGGTTGCAGAGGATCATCCTTCCTCTACCGTAGTAACGGACAGCATCACCAGCAGGCAGCTCACCGAATTCATAGAAGGCGAGCTGGGACTTAAGCATCTGAGATACAGGAGAGGCTATAAAAACGTCATAAACAAGGCGAAGGAGCTGAATAAGGAGGGCATCGACTGTCATCTTGCTATAGAGACATCGGGACACGCGGCGCTCAAGGAAAATTATTTCCTCGATGACGGGGCATACCTGGCAGTCAAAATAGTAATCAAAGCTGCCAATCTCAAGAAAGAGGGAAAATCTTTGGAAAGCGTTCTCGCCGCTCTCAAAGAGCCGCTTGAAGAAGATGAGATACGGATACCGATAAAGGGAGAGGATTTTTCAGCTTATGCCGACAAAGTCCTTGATGATCTTGAAAAATACTCAGAGTCTGAAGAGGGAATGTCCTTAGAGCAGCCTAATTATGAAGGCGTAAGGATAAATTTTGATCTTGGAGGATGGTGCCTTGTGAGAAAATCTTTGCACGATCCGATTATGCCGGTGAATATGGCATCGGATGAAAAAGGCGGCTGCTCTGTAATACGTGAAAAACTGCGCGGGTTTTTACGTCAATACGAGAAGCTGGATACAGAAGGCAGGTTATGATCATGGTAAGCGAGCATTTTGTTACGTGCGGTCAGATGAAAATACTGGAAAGGCGTGCCGACGAGAATGGACTTTCCTATTATCAGATGATGGAAAATGCAGGGAGAAGAGCTTCTGAGATAATAGAGGAGAAGACGGTTCGTGCACTGAGCACGAAAATCGTCAGAAACAAGTTCGTTGGCTCTGGTATTGGAACCGGTGGAAGTTTTAGCGGCAGCCTTAAAGTGGCGGAAAGCACCGATAGATTCTACGGGAAAGAAAGATATTCCGCACTTATTTTCTGCGGTAAGGGCAACAATGGCGGAGACGGCCTGGTTTCGGCGAGAATACTGCGTAAAGCAGGGTGGAGGATAACTGTGATCCTCGTTGACGGAAAGCCGCGTACTGAAGACAGCATTGAAAATTTCGGACTTCTGAAAGGACTTGATGTCGATATAGAGGATATGAGCGTCAACAGCAGAGTGCTGATGGACATGAAGGGAAACTATGATGTGATAATCGATGCAATATACGGTACAGGATTTCACGGAAAACTGAAAGAGAATGCTCTGAAAGCAGCCATATACATAAATGAACGGAGCAGAAGCGCTGAAAATAAAAGAGCCGGATACGGCAAAGAACAGAAAATACCAATTGTGTTTTCACTCGATATACCTTCCGGCCTCGGCGGAGATGTCACGTCGGAAAAGGAGATCGATGCTATGAGTATAAAAGCTGATTTTACTATAGCGTTTCATGCAAGAAAGCCTGTGCATATCCAGAAATTCGCCGGCAAGTTCTGCGGAGAGACGATAGTGGCGGATATAGGAATAGATGAAGACAAGCTCTGGAATGTGGAGCTGTAGCCGGTATTTGACTATATTTTGAAAGAAAGATCAAGAGGCAGATAATCGAGATTATCTGCCTTCTTTTTCGTTTTTCTTTATTTCTTTCCACAGCTTTAAACTCTCCTCGGGAGAAGAAACCTTCTCGTTCCCGAACACATGAGGATGGCGGCGGATCATTTTTTCCGATACGCCCTGTATGACATCTTTCATGGTGAAGCGATTTTCTTCTGATGCTATCTGCGCATGCATCACGACCTGCAGCAGCAGGTCTCCCAGTTCTTCGCAGAGATTTTCATCGTCTTTTTTGTCTATGGCGTCTATGACTTCTCCTGATTCTTCAATAAGACATTTTTTCAGACTTTCATGGGTCTGCTCTATATCCCAGGGGCAGCCGCCGGGAGCGCGGAGCTGTGATATTATTTCGATGAGATCGTCAAAATTGTATATTCTGTTCGTGTCGCTGCAATCATAGATTTTCTTTGAGTTTGCTGTTTTCGAGGTCTTGTTCATTTTTTTCTCCTTTCTTCTGCGGAGTAGGTAGCTGTGATATAACGACTGCAAGGAGCATTATTATACAGCCTGCCGTTTCTCTTGCGGAAAGACGTTCACCCAGTATGAGAAAACCGAATACGACAGCCCAGAGAGCTTCGGTGCTGAGCACCATGGAAGCTGCGGTAGGATTGGCGTATTTCTGTCCTGCGACCTGCAAAGTGAAAGCGATGGCTGTGGACATGATCCCCGTGTAAAGTATGGAAAATCCGGCGCCGTATACAGCTTCGAAGGAAAGCGTTTCATTGAACAGCGCGAATATCATGCTTATGATGCCTGCTACAAAAAATTGCGCCGCTGTCAGTTTGACGGCGTTTATCTTAGGTGCAAAGTGGTTTATGCTGAGTATATGAAATGCCCAGAAGACAGCACCTGTAAGTATTATCAGATCGCCCTTTTCTATGTGGAATTCCGAAGTTACACAGAGAAGATAAAGACCTGCTACTCCCAGAGCAACGCCGATCCAGTTGAACAGACTTGTTTTATGTTTGAAAAACATACCTATAACAGGTACCAGAACTATATAAAGGGCTGTGATGAAACCTGTTTTTCCTGCGTCTACGGAAACGAGCCCCACCTGCTGCATGTTCATGGCAAAGAATATGAGAGTCCCGCACACGAGACCGCCTTTGATCAAGGTTTTTCTTTCTTCTTTTTTCTCCTCTTCCGATATTTCATCGTTTATGGCTTTCACAGATGATTTCCTGCTTATGATCATATATACGATGAACAGTGTGAGAGAGCCTGTGAAGGATCTGAATGTACAGAAATAAAAAGGCCCGATGGAATCCAGACCTGTACGCTGGGCGACGAAAGCAGAGCCCCATATGATCGCTGCCAGCAGCATATATAAAGTTGATTTTATCTGTATTTTCATATTATGATTTCACCCTTTCCGCAACGGGTATTATATCAGATTGCGAAGACAATGACAATTGTACATATAGGGTTTATGGTTTTAATTTATGTGTTATAATATTCATTGATCAAAAATAAAATTTTGGAAAATGAGGACGAAGATGAAATCGAGGATATGTCTGATAAGACACGGCATAACAGAGGGAAACAAGAGAAGACTGTACTACGGACACGCTGATATTCCTCTTGCGCCGGAAGGAGTGGAAGAACTGAAAAAGTTAAAGGACGCCGGTATATATCCCAATGATGATGACGCATCCTACTACACTACCGGACTTCAGAGGACCGAGCAGACCTTTTCCATAATATACGGAGAAAGGGAACATTCCAGGATAGACGGACTTCGGGAAATAAATTTCGGAGATTATGAAATGAAAAGCCACGATGAGCTGAAAAGGTCGGAATACTACAGAAGCTGGGCCAAAGATAATACAGGCAGGATGGCGCCGCCGAACGGAGAGAGCATACAAGGTTTCGCAGAGAGGATAGTTCAGGAATTTGAAACCCTTAAAAATCAGCATTTTCTAAAGGAATTGGCTATGAGACATTCGGGAAAGGAAGCCATGTCCATAGTAGTCTGTCACGGAGGCAGCATCTCGGCGATCCTTGAAAGTATATATCCGGGAGATAACGAAAGCTTCTACAGATGGATACCGGACCCGGGGCATGGGTACATACTTACGCTGGAGGACGGCGTTTTTACAGATAAGGAAAAGTTTTGACAAAAAAACGATGCGGGGCATAGCCCTGCATCGTTTCCGTCGTCATTATATTCACATTTATTTAGGAGAGGGGGTTGTTCCCTTGGTGTGAGTATATAATAACGCTGAAGTATGCAGATTCGGAGTTTCGTATGTGAAGAAACGCTGAAATAGATGTGTCGCTGAAGCGAAGACAGATTGGGTCAGAAAGGCAGAAATAAAATATGAGAAATGACAGGATTCTTAGGATATATACGGACGGAGGATGTTCCGGCAATCAGAACGATGAAAACCTCGGCGGCTGGGGAGCGATTTTAGAATTCGGGCAGGCCGTCAAGGAAATCTACGGGAGCGAAAAGAATACGACCAACAACAGGATGGAGATGACAGCTCTTCTTGAAGCTTTCAGGGCTATAAAAAAAGAGGACCAGGATATCCATGTGTTTTCAGACAGCAGTTATCTTATGGAATGTTTCAGAGAAAAATGGTACGAGAAATGGATCCGCAACGGGTGGAAGACCTCTTCCAAAAAGCCTGTTGAGAACAGGGAGCTGTGGGAAGCTCTGCTGCCTTATCTTCAAAAACACAGGATATCCTTTTTCAGGGTTAAAGGACACGTTGATATAAGGAAAGGCAGCGCTAAGCTGGATAAACTGTACAGTGATTTTATAAAATGGAACGGAGACGGATTTTCCTACGAGGATTTCATCTATGTGACCGAAAAAAACAACAGAGCGGATGAACTTGCAAATGCAGGCATCGACGCCCTCAGAGAAGAATCAGGTCAATAAGGACGGCCGATAAAACGGATAATAAATAAATTCCTTCGGTATATTATATATATCGGAGGATTTTTTTATGGAAAAAAAGCATGGAATGTGCAGGAAAATTTTAAAGATCGGCTTGTGCGTGTTCATAGCGGCGGCAGCAGCGGCAACTGTGTTAATACCTCCTTTTGAAAGAAACAGGGCAGAGGATGCAGAAGATGTAAAAGAGGCATATGATGAAAATGATATGAAAGTGATAATATCCCTTGGAGAAACATCGGAAAGCGTTTTTATAAGCTGGTCTGAGCCTGATAATAAAGATTTCAGCATGGGAGAGATAAGCATCGCAAAAGTTGCAGAAAAGGGTGCAGGCAGTGACAGTATCAAGGAGCTGAAAGCAGAGAAAAGAAGCATACTCAACAGCGGACATGTAAGATACTGGATAGAAGTAAAAGGACTGAAACCGGGCAGAGAATATCAATACACCATAGGGGACGGCAAAATGACAGCATACGAAGGAGAGTTCAGGACCGTGAGAGATTCAGGGACGATACGTTTTTTATATCTGGGCGATGTACAGTTTGAAGATAGCGCTGCGGAGTATGAAGAGTGGGAACGGATGACAGAAAAAATATATGAGGAAAACAATGATATAGATTTTGCTGTGATAGGAGGAGATATGGTGAATTCGCCTACCGATTCGTATCAGTGGGATATGTTCCTTGAGCATTGCGGAGTTTTTTCAAGGCTTCCTCTTATGACGGTGTCAGGGAATCACGAAGGAGTCAGCTCCAACAATACGTACAAGAAGATCTTCGCCATACCGAGCAATGGACCGAAAACTTCGGATAATGTCCTCGACGGAGAATTTTACTGCTTTGACTGCGGGGAAGCCAGGTTTGTGATGATGGACAGTTCATTTCTCACCGATGACAGGATGGAGGCGATAGGACGGCAGGAATGGAAGGCTGTGGAAGGATCGGTGGAAAAATGGCTTGGACATACTCTGGATTCCGGCGGCAAAGAATGGCTGATCACAGTAGTTCATCATCCGGTATACGGGATGCATGAAGGTGATTATGTTTCCCGCAGGATAAGAAGACTATGGGCTCCGATAATGGAGAAGGGCGGTGTAGATATGGTGTTTTGCGGACATCAGCATATGTATATGAGAACGAAAAATATAAACGGAATAGTATATATCATGGGCAATTCCGGCATGAGGACCAGTGAATATTACAACGGACATAATGCACCATTTTACAGCAGAGCTGTATACGGCGGCGGACCAAATTATCAGATAGTGACGATCTCTGATTCTAAGATAGAGCTGACGTCTTTCAATGAAAAAGGTCTCGTGATAGACGAGACCGAAATAGATAAAGGATCAGGGCTCCATATTTTCGAATTTTTTCGTGGCGACTAAGTAATCGTTGAGGGTGCCCAGATGCACGTAATAGTATGAAAAGCGATCCTCCTTTTTGACCTGGAGCAGACCGGCATCTGCAAGCTTTTTAACGTGCTGAGATATGGTGGCCTGCGAATAGTCGAAATAGTTTACGAGATCTTTGTTGCATACTTTAGTGCGTTCTTTGTTCTGCTGCATGATATATCGGAAAATTTTTATTCTCGCCGGGTGTGCCAGTGCATCGGAAATTTTTGCTATTAGAAGTATATCTTTTTCCTTCATTTCGTCGATTTCTTTTCTGAGTCTCATTTTTACACTCCTTGAATTTCTGGTATTATATAGTATACTTACGGTAAAAAAAGATGTCAACTCGCAATAAATACGATGAGAAATGAAAGGGGATGATGGATATGGAAATGGCGGCTATACTGCTGATTCCGTTTTTAGGGACTGTTTTAGGTTCTTTTATGGTATTTTTCATAAAAAAAGAGCTGAGCATGAAGCTGGAGAAAATTTTGCTTGGATTCGCAGCGGGAGTGATGATAGCGGCTTCCGTGTGGTCTTTGCTGATCCCGTCAATAGAGATGGCGGAGGATAAGGGCGGTATCCCATGGGTACCTGCGGCGGTCGGATTTATATCGGGCATAGGTTTTCTGCTGATACTGGACAGCTTGATCCCGCATCTTCACAGGCACAGCGATAAGCCGGAGGGAGTGAAAAGCGGTTTGTCAAAGACTATGATGCTTGTGCTGGCGGTGACGCTGCACAATCTGCCGGAGGGTATGGCGGTAGGTGTAAGCTTTGCCGGATCGCAGTTTTCAGAAACGAATATGACATTTATCGGAGCTTTGTCTCTTGCAATAGGAATAGCGATACAGAATTTCCCGGAGGGAGCTATAATATCCATGCCGCTCAGAACTGCGGGAGCATCGAGAAAGAAAGCTTTCTATTATGGTGTGCTGTCAGGAGTGGTGGAGCCTCTGGGAGCATTGGTTACGATAATGCTCGCTGAACAGTTCATACCTGTCATACCTTATTTCCTATCTTTTGCTGCCGGGGCAATGATATATGTGGTGGTGGAAGAACTCATTCCGGAGTCGCAGAACGGAGAACATTCAAACCTGGGTACTGTGGGAGCTGCATTCGGTTTTGTGATGATGATGGTGCTGGATACGGCGCTGGGATGATGATATAAAAACTGTTAAAACCGTTACAGTTATATACAAAACAAAAGAGAGACATTGGGGGATGTCTCTCTTTTGCATCTCTGTTCATCATTTACTATTTGTAGGAGGTGTAATCCCGGCAAACGGATAATAATGGAAGGGCTGCCGGTGTTTTTTTGGGGATTTGAGAAGAAGAAGTGTTTTAACTTTTTAGCAGCCCTCACTATCCATTTGCCTTACAACAAAAGTACTTGTTCCTTTGTTGTGACTAAATAATAGCAATGCAATATGCAAATTTAAGGTTGAAATTGTGAAGACTTGTTGAAAAAATGTATCAGAAAAGCGTCATTTTATCATTTGTCGGTGATGAGATCCGCCTTTAGTTTGAATTTTATGATGCGCCTGACGGAGGTATCGAGCCTCTCTTCTGTGATACGTCCTGACTTCACAGCGGCGAGGATCTCTCCGTACTGTGTTCTGAAATCACCTGTACACAGCATATCGTTTCCTGCCAGAAAAGCTGATACTGCGATGCTTTCGCTGCTGTCTGTCCGGAAGTGAGATGTGGCGTCCATGGACAGATCGTCAGTCAGTATGATGCCGTCAAAACCCATATCTTCACGTATGATATCATGAGCTTTTTCTGACAGGGATGCGGGATCAGCCTCATCTATTGCGGGAACTATGCTGTGTGAAAACAGTACTGCCGGAGCCCCTTCTTCTATGCCGGCCTTAAAGGGAAGAAAATCATTTTTTTCAAAGCTGCTCAGAGGACGGTCATCGACAGCCGAAGACTCATGGGTGTCCTCAGTTTCACCGTATCCGGGGAAATGCTTAAGGACACAGGCGATACCGTCGCTTTCGCAGATCTTTACAACGGAGCGGACGTAGTCTGAGGTAGTGTCCGCATCGCGTCCAAGGCTTCTCGAATACATGAAAGAGCTGCTGTTCAGTGTGATGTCGCATATCGGAGCCATGTTCATATCGATACCGAGGCTTAAAAGAAGTTCATTTTTTTCGTGGGTATCTGCCGTTACGGCTTTCAGGCCTCCTTTGTCGTATATGTTTCTTGGAGAATCAAAGGGCTGGCTGCGGAATTCGCTGAAACAGCTTATTCTGGTAACTGTGCCTCCCTCCTCGTCCACGGCGATGACAGGAGATATCATGGATGAATCGTGGATCTTTTCGATCGATGATCTGACATCGCTTGCAGTCTTGTTTTCAAAAGCTGTCTTAAACAGTACTGCTCCGCCGAGATGATATTTTTCGATTTCTCCGCTGTCAGGCATACCATCATAGAAACATCCAATGAAGAGCTGCCCTGCCTTTTCTTCATCTGACATTTTTTCCAGGATCGAGTCTGCCTGCTTATTCAGCATGTATTCACCGGCCTTTTCCTGTATCCTGTCATAGCTGATGTATACTGCTGCTGCCGCCAGGACGGATACAGAGATGAAAAACAAAAAAAATTTTTGTATACGTGAAAGTTTTGATTTTCTGCTTGCCATATGAGACTACTCCTTTTTTTGCAGTTATCTCAAAAGAAGACGGCTCATGAAGGGCCTCAGTCTTTCGGTCAGGATAACTGCGGCGGCTATTTTTACTGCGTCTCCCGGAATAAAAGGTATGACGCATGAAACGAGCGCAGGAACAAGTCCGCTGCCGGTGCTGAGCATGAAGAAAACTGTTCCGAGCAAGTAGCACAGGGCAAGGCCTGCGGTCATAGACAGGGTAAATATGGTGAATTTAGCAGTTACTTTGCCTGAATTTGCCCGTGAGAGCTGGCGCTTGTCAGAGAATTTTTCAATGATAAGGCCCGTTACGAAAGCGGCTGCTGCGTACCCCAGTATGTATCCTCCGGTAGGACCTGCCAGCACGCCGGGTCCTCCTCGAAAGCCTGCAAATACAGGGAGTCCGGCTGTTCCTATCAATATATATACGAGAATACTGATCGTACCGTATTTTTTGCCGAGGATACCTCCTGCGAGAAAAACCGCAAGGGTCGCCAGATTTACAGGTACCGGGGTGAATCCCAGAGGGATGGTTATAAATGAGCATATGGCGGTCAGTCCTGCGAAAAGACCGCACATGACCATAGCGGTAGTATTGAGATATCTTTTTTCAGATGTCATCTGTGTTGTCCTCCTGTTGCCCTTGATTTTAAAGTCTTATGGAAATTTCACCTGATATGAGTTTTTCACGGGAGCCGTCGGAATACAGTACGACGAGTCCTCCGTCATCAGCTATATCAAGAACGCGGGCGCGCCTGCCCGGGATCTCATCTTTTGGATCGATCTTATACCGACCTTTGTAAACTGTTACGTCTTTTCCTGTGACGAGACTTTTCTTTCTATATATATCCATAAAGGATGATTTATCTATTTCGGCGGTGAAATCAAGAGTTTTCGTTATTATGTCTGCGGCGAGAGCGGATTTTGAGTAATTGCCCTCCACTGCGCCGGCGGTCGCTTTGAGTTCGTCGGGGAAATCCTTCACCGTGGTGTTGATGCCGATACCTATAACAAGATATTCTATCTGTCCTGTTTCCAGGTCCGTTATCCCCTCCGTCAATATGCCGCATACTTTTTTGCCGTCTACGTATACATCGTTCACCCATTTGATCATAGCTTCGCAGCCTGTTGTCTCTTCTATGGACTCCGCCACAGCTACGGCAGCGGCGGAAGTTACGAGAAGTGATTTCTCCAGACTGAAATCAGGTTTGATTATTATACTCATGTAGAGGCCTTCTACGGGAGAAAAAAAGTTTCTGCCCAGTCTGCCTCGGCCTTTTGTCTGCTGCTTTGCGATGACGACAGTGCCGTGCTCCGCTTTTTCCAGCGTCATATGACGCGCTTTTATATTGGTGGAATCCACAGCGTCGTATATATGTATGATGTTGTTTTTATATCTGCCCGGCAGGGAGGCTCTGAGGCTGTCTTCTGTTATCTGCCAGCTTTTCTCCATCATCATGTAGCCTCTGTTGGTCACAGCTTCGATGGGATAGCCTTCCTCGCGGAGAGTTTTTATGGCTTTCCATACGGCAGTCCTGGATACGTTTAAAGTATTTGACAGTTCTTCGCCTGAAATGAATTTTCCCTGGTTTTTTTCCAATGTGCTTAGAACTGAGTCTTTTGTGCTCATAACAATCTCCTTTCGGATATCATATTGCTTCGTTCCAATGAATTGTAAACCACGGATGGTGATATGTCAATGCAAAGCGGGGAATGGTAATAGCTTAAGCGCCTGAAGATTTCTGACAAAATCCCGTTTTCATGAATAATATATCAATAGAAGAAATATAAATGATGTTTAGAGAAAGTATGGAGGTAAACATGATCAGGGGTTCTATAGTGGCGCTGATAACGCCCTTTAAAGATAATGGAGATGTTGATTACAGGAAACTTGCCGTCCTGATAAACTGGCATATAGTAAAAGGTACGGATGCCATACTGGTGCTGGGGACTACCGCCGAGACGCCTGCACTCACGGAGAGAGAACAGGATCTGATATTGCAGACGGCAGTTGAAGAGAGCAGAGGCAGAGTACCGGTAATCGCAAACAGCGGAGGAAATAATACGCAGGAATCCGTAGAAAAAAGTATGAAATATGAAGAGATGGGGGCGGATGCACTTCTTGCCATAACGCCATATTACAACAAACCGAATCCTACAGGGATGAGATCTCATTTTCTCAAGATCGCAGACAGTGTAGATGTCCCTGTATACATTTACAACGTACCATCGAGGACAGGTATATGTATATCCGCTGAAGATGTTGCGGAGCTGTCGGCCCATGAGAACATAGCAGGTATAAAGGAAGCCAGTGGAGACATGTCTTATGCGGCTAAGCTGTCTACGTTGATAAGGGATGATTTCAGCATATACTCGGGCAACGATGATATAACAATACCGCTTATGTCGATGGGCGCTTCGGGAGTGATCTCTGTGTGGGCGAATATAATGCCGAAAGAAGTGCACAGGATGGCTTGGGCGTATCTTGAAGGCAGAGCGGATGAGGCGAAAAGGATACAGCTCAGTAATCTTAATCTTATAAACGCTCTGTTTTGCGAAACGAATCCGGTGCCTGTGAAAGAGCTGATGAATATGGCGGGGATGGACGTGGGAGGATGCCGTCTGCCCCTTGGCCCGGCAAGCAGGTACAACAGGAGAGTTCTGAGGAATCTGGCGAAGGCTGTAGGCAGCATAAAACCGGAGCGGGAGCTGTATAAGTGAAAAATATATGAAAAAGAAAAATTTCATATTGACATTAGGCTTTCGTGAAAGTAGAATAGTTGTCAGCGCAACTATTCTGCTTTTGATTTAAGGAGGAAAAACGTGTAGAAAATGAAAGGAAATACAGAAGGATTTTTGTACGGCAGATCATTTTCCATAATATACAGACACGGGAAGATTATCCATGAGAAAATGCTTCGGGAATTCAATGTTTCGGGACCTCAGATATGGTATCTCAAGGAGATCCATGAAAATCCGGGGATATCCCAGGAGGATATATCTCAGGGTTACCATATAGATAAGGGAGCCGTGTCGAGGGCAGTAAAGAAGTTATCGAAAGGGGGGCTTGTGAGAATAGAGCCGAATCCCGATGATAAGAGAGCGTACAGACTGTTTCTGACTGAAAAGGCGGAAGAGATGTACAGATGCTGTACCAAACAGATGCGATATATGGAAAAGCGTATGGAAGAAGGTATGACGAAGGAAGAGATCGAGACATTCAGACGACTTCTGTCTAAGGTTACCGCAAATATGGCAGGACTTATAAAGGAGGGCAAGGATATATGAGGACGGTTTTGAAATATTACAAACGGTATGTGCCGCTGATAATTTTATCTCTGGCATTCCTGTTTGGACAGGCGATGTGTGAACTGGCGCTGCCGGGATACATGTCGGATATAATCAATAACGGCATAGTCATGAGCGATATGGATTATATATGGAGAACAGGGATCATCATGATAGCCGTATCATGCGGGAGCGTGATATGTTCCATTATGGGAAGCTTTATGGCGGCAAGGATAGCAGCAGGCTCATCCAGAAGGATAAGGAGGGAGCTGTTCAGAAAAGTAACGGATTTTTCGGCTGCGGAGCTGGAGGAGTTTTCAACTGCTTCTCTGATAACGCGTTCGACCAACGATGTGCAGATGGTTCAGCAGGCAACGGTAATGATACTGAGACTGGCATGTTTTGCTCCGATAATGGGAATAGGAGCGATGATAAGAGCGCTGAACACCAGTGTGTCGCTGTCGTGGACAGTAGGCATAGCTCTTGCGGCCATAGTATGCATCATGCTCATAGCGTTTTTTCTGGTATTTCCGAAGTTCAAAGTATTGCAGGAAAAGCTGGACAGGCTCAACCTCATAATGAAGGAAAGACTGGAAGGGATGCTGGTGATAAGGGCGTTCACCACCGAGAAGAAGGAAGAGGGCAGATTCGATGACGCCAACAGAGATCTGACGAAAATAAATATATTCGTCAACAGAGCGATGTCGTTTATGATGCCTGCACTGATGTTTGTGATGAATGCAGTGAGCATACTGATAATATGGGCAGGTGCTCATCTTGTGGAAGCTCAGGATCTGATGATCGGCGATATGCTGGCGTATCTTCAGTACGCTATGCACGTCATAATGTCCTTCCTGTACATCACCATGATGTTCATCATGATACCAAGAGCGGCGGTTTCTGCTCAGAGGATAGGTAAGGTGCTGGATGTAGATCCTGCCATCAAGGACAGCTCAGATCCGAAGAAGATCGAAAAACCTGCGGGAAAAGTTGAGTTCAGAAATGTTTCCTTTGCATATCCTGATGCCGATGAAAAGACTCTTGATGATATAAACTTCACGGCAGAGCCTGGAAAAGTGACAGCGATTATAGGAAGTACGGGAAGCGGCAAATCCACGCTCCTGAATCTTATTCCGCGCTTTTACGATACTACGGAAGGGGCAGTGCTCGTAGACGGAGTAGATGTAAAGGATATGCTTCAGAGTGATCTGCGCGACATGATAGGATATGTGCCCCAGAAGGGACTGCTGTTTTCAGGCACTATCGCCAGCAATCTGAGATACGGCAGAGAAGAGGCTTCGGATGAAGAGATAGAAGAAGCAGCACAAACTGCTCAGGCGATGGAATTCATCAATGATAAGGAAGATGGATTCGATGAGGAAGTCTCCCAGGGAGGCACAAACGTTTCGGGAGGCCAGAAACAGAGGCTTTCCATAGCGAGGGCTCTCGTCAAGAACGCGAAGATATATCTGTTTGACGACAGCTTTTCAGCCTTGGATTTCAAGACTGATAAAGCGCTGAGAAAAGCTCTCAGAGAAAAAGTGGGCGACAGCACCATCATAATAGTTGCCCAGAGAATAAATACTGTTTTGGATGCTGAGCAGATCATAGTAATGGACGAGGGACGTATGGCTGGCATAGGCACTCATGAGCAGCTTATGCAGACCTGCAGCGTATATAAGGAAATAGCGCTGTCGCAGCTCAGTGAAGAAGAACTTGAAAGGGGGTATGAGAAATGAGCAGAGCGAGAAATAAGAAACACGGCGGAGGTCCGGGAGCGAACATGATGCCCGGTGAAAAAGCCAAGGATTTCAGCGGTACTATAAAAAAGCTGGGCAGATATCTGGCGCCTCACAAGATAGCTTTGACAGCAGTTTTCATATCCGCTATAGCCAGTACAATATTCAATATAGTATCCCCTACCATACTGGGAGATGCCACTGACAAAGTCGTGGAAGGCCTGATGGCAGGAGGAATAGATTTCAAGGGATTGTTTTCCATCTTAATGCTCCTGCTTGCCATGTACGGCATGTGTCTGCTCTTTGGCGTTATACAGGGGTGGCTGATGGCAGATGTTTCTCAGAAGGTCATATATGAGATGAGAGACAAAATGTCTAAAAAGCTTGACAGGCTGCCTCTCAAATATTTCGACGGTCAGACTCACGGCGAGATACAGAGCAGGATGATAAATGACATAGAGACGGTCAATCAGACTCTTTCCATGAGTCTCACCCAGATGATAACGAGCTTTACGACCATAGTTGGAATACTGATAATGATGCTGCGGATAAGCGTGCTCATGACGGTGACTGCCCTCGTAGTGCTGCCGCTGTCCATGCTTGTGATACGTCTTGTAGTATCAAAATCTCAGAGACACTTTAAGAATCAGCAGAAATATCTGGGTTACGTCAACGGTCACGTAGAGGAGATGTACACGGGACACGATATAATAAAAGCCTTCAACAGAGAGGATAAATCTCAGGAGACCTTTGACGAATACAACGATAAATTATGCGAATCTGCGTGGAAATCACAGTTCCTTTCAGGTGTGATGATGCCTGTGACTATGCTCATAGGAAACCTGGCGTACGTTGCCGTATGTCTGCTGGGCGGATACCTTGCCATAAACGGAAAGGTATCAATAGGTAATATACAGGCGTTTATCCAGTACGTAAGGAGCTTTAACCAGCCTATCACACAGGTGGCCAATGTTGCCAACCAGCTTCAGTCAACGGCTGCCGCAGCGGAAAGAGTGTTCGAACTGATAGAAGAAGAGGAAGAAGTCGATCTTGATAAAAAGCCTGCTTTCTCCATGGATCCTTCAGAGGTGAAAGGTGAGATAGAGTTTGAACACGTGAATTTCGGATACAGCGACGACGAGATAATAATAAATGATTTCAGCTTCAAGGCCGAGCCAGGTCAGCGTATAGCGATAGTAGGTCCTACAGGCGCGGGAAAAACCACAATAGTGAAGCTGCTGATGAGATTTTACGAAGTAAATTCCGGTCATATAAGGGTGGACGGACACGACATAAAAGAATTTTCAAGGGAAAATCTCAGGAGAATGTTTGGAATGGTGCTTCAGGATACATGGCTTAACAGCGGCACTGTAAGGGAAAATATAAGATACGGCAAGCCTGACGCCACAGATGAAGAGGTGGAAGAAGCGGCAAAGGCTGCCCATATACATCACTTCATAAAGACTCAAAGCAAGGGTTACGACATGGAGATAAATGAAGAAGCCAACAATATTTCTCAGGGGCAGAAACAGCTTCTGACCATAGCCAGAGCCATCCTGGCAGATACGCCGATAATGATACTGGATGAAGCGACAAGTTCGGTAGATACGAGAACAGAAGCGCTGATACAGCAGGCCATGGCAAACCTTACAGAAAACAGGACCAGCTTCATAATAGCGCACAGACTGTCGACGATAAGGGACGCAGATCATATCCTCGTGATGAATCATGGGGATATCGTAGAGCAAGGTACTCATGAAAGCCTGCTTGCAGAAAACGGATTTTATGCAGGACTCTACAACAGTCAGTTTGCGGGACAGTAGCTTGTACTGTATATCTTTGCAAAAGAAGATGAGTTTTGATTTTGCATAACGGTCTTTTAATTGTCACAAATCCAACACTCGAAAATGCTATAACATATAGACATGAAATCAAGCATTGGAAGGAAAGGACGTATCGTGTATGTCTGAAGGTGAAGCATGAGTGGATTTGCAGGAAGCAGGAAAATAATCATCAGTGTTATAATAGCGGCGGTATGCGTCATTACAGCGCTTGCAGCGATACTTGCGCTGACGTTCATGTCCGACAGCAGCGACGGGCTCACGCAGGACAGCAATGGAGAAACGGTCGTATCAGAGCTTAATATAGACGATTCCGAAGAATATGCCGCAAAGCTTTATGAGAATGCAGTGTCGGATATAAATGATACGACAGCAGTTGTGAGTCTGCTTGATGCCATGAAGTTTGAGGATGCTGCCGGAGAGTACAGCGCAGTTATATCTGAAGAAAGCGGTGTCCAGGTACTTTCTCTGGAGCTGTCTGAGCAGATCAACAGAAGCGACAAGAATACTTTCGACAGCAATATGGAGATGTATGCGGAGCAAATGCTGGCGCTGATACCGGGAGTAGGCAAAGTGGAGTGGATATATTCAGTAAAATCAGCTGATGCAAGTGAAGAAAAATCTGTTGTTTCCCTCGATGAAAAGGGGGCAAGCGATATTCTCGGAAAAGATGTGAGAAGTTACGGAGAATCTGCAAAGGGCATCCAGAGACTTCTTACTCAGCAGAAGAATGGGGAATAAATATATTGACATATTAAAAGGGGTATAATATAATGTAAACGCGGTTAGGAAATACTAACCGCGTTATTTTAAAAGTGTGGTTAGTTAAAACTAACAAAAGGAGCAAACTAAACAGACAGATCTGATTTTGGAGGAAATATGTCGGAAAATCTACTTGTAATGTACTGCGCGCCAACTCTTGCGGGGATTAAAACTGCTAACTTGTTCAGCTGTGAATGTGCAGACTGCTGTCACGCGAGATCTGTGGTAGATTCATGGAACAGCATTTTGAATCATAAAGGGGTATATGCGAAGATAATGAGATACAGGAACGGCAGAGTGCTTATATATGTGTACAGACGTGACAGACTGGCGAAGGATTTTGAAAAGGCAGGCGCCAAGGAACTTTTATTCAGCCGAGGCTACGGAGACAAGAGTATGTCCGATATGCTCGATATGCTTTCATGCAGGCTTTGTGAAAGCGATGATTTTCCTCACGAGATCGGTCTGTTTTTAGGTTATCCTGTCGGCGATGTAAAGGGATTTATAGAGAACGGAGGTAAAAACTGCAAGCTTGCAGGCGTGTGGAAGGTGTATGAAGATGAGTGCAGAGCTGAAAAACTGTTCTGCAAATATAAAAAATGCACCGACATATACTGCATGAAGTTATGTGAAGGGACTCCTATCACCAGATTGGCGGTGAAAGGAAGAGTGTATGAATGATTCGGAGGAGGAGAAATGAAAAAAGTAGCTGTAGTGTATTGGAGCGGTACAGGGAATACAGAAGCCATGGCATATGCTGTTGCGGAAGGGGCCAAAGATGCGGGAGCTGAAGTGGATATAATGACGTCGGCAGCGTTTTCGGCCGACAAGATAAAAGATTACGGGAGTATTGCGTTCGGATGTCCTTCCATGGGAGATGAAGTCCTTGAGGAGGTCGAATTTGAACCGATGTTTACAGAATGTGAATCAAAACTTGGAGGAAAAGAGATCGCACTTTTCGGCTCCTATGGCTGGGGAAACGGTGAATGGATGACTTCATGGGAGGAAAGATGCGAAAATGATAACGCAAATCTTGTGTGCGAAAGTGTTATCGTAAATGAAACACCTGATGAAAAAGGTCTTGAAAGATGCAGAGCTTTAGGGAAAGCTCTTGTTTAAAAGAATAAATATATTGAAATTAAAAAAATACCTTCATAAATATGAATTCCCTTTCATGATAACGGCGGAGAGTCTTAGCTTGACTCTCCGTTGTTTTTTTGCGGGGAAAGACATTCTCTCACGTAGGTTGACAATGAATATACATAGTTGACAATTCACCTGAGCCTGACTATAATCAATAGCATACGACATGACGAAAAAGGAGAGGGGTAAAGCATGGAAAAGATAAGAACCGCAGAGGAAGACATAAAGAAGGGGCGTGCAGTGAAAAGGAACAGGACCGGAAATATGATAATGTGCGGATTGTTTACAGCCCTTATAGCAGCAGGAGCTTTTATAAGGATACCTGTCCCGTTAGTACCCTTCACACTGCAATTTTTGTTCACCACGCTTGCAGGTCTTGTGATGGGCGGCAGGCTGGGAGCACTGAGCGCAGCTGTTTATACGATGCTGGGACTGATAGGGATACCGGTGTTTGCAGAGGGCGGTGGGATATGGTATATATTGAAACCCAGCTTCGGTTATATCATCGGATTTATAGTAGCCAGCTATGTGACGGGAAAGATGGCGGAAAAGATAAAAGATCTTAAAGTGCAAAGCTTTTTGGCGGCTAATTTTGCAGGACTTTTGATCGTATATGCGGTGGGAATGGTATATTACTATTTTATATGCAATTTCGTGATAAACACTCCCATAGGCTTCTGGCCCCTTGTACTGTACTGTTTTATTCTCGCTGTGCCGGGAGATATATGTCTGTGCATCGTGGCGGCATTTCTGGCAAAGCGTTTGAGACGGGCGGGGTCGGCGATGATAAGATAGCTGAAAACAGCAGAAATATGACTATGGATAGACAAAGTTTAAAAGGAGAAAACAGATATGGATATCGTGTATGAAATGAAAGAGAAGGTAATGGCCGGAGGCAGTATCACGAAAGAAGAAGTTCTGATACTGGCAGAGGAAAAGACCGGCAGACTGGCGGAGGCTGCGGATGAAATACGGCAAAGCTTCTGCGGTAATATTTTTGATATGTGCACGATAGTGAACGCCAAAAGCGGCAGATGCGGAGAGGATTGCAAATTCTGTGCTCAGAGCGTCAGATCCGGCTGCGGGGACGTAGAAGTATACGGCCTGATGAGCGCGCAGGAGCTGGTGAAGGATTCCGAAGAAGCCGGCAGGAAGGGTGTGCTCAGATACTCCATGGTAACCTCCGGGAAAAGACTTTCTGTAAAAGAGACGGACAGCGCATGCGAGGCGATAAAAGCCGTGATCAGAAATTTAAAGGAAAAGGATATGGATATGGAGATATGCGTTTCCTTCGGACTTTTGGGAGAAGAGGAATTCAAAAGACTTAGGGAAGCAGGGGTTTCGAGGATACACTGTAATCTGGAGACCTCCGGGAATTATTTCCATAAAGTATGCACGACTCATACTTACGATGAAAAGATAGCGACGATCAAAGCTGCCCAAAGAGCGGGACTCGATGTATGCTCGGGAGGGATAATCGGTCTTGGCGAAAGCATGGAAGACAGGATAGACATGGCGCTTACAGCGAGGAGGCTCGGGATAAGATCCATCCCCGTCAATTTTCTGAACCCGATAAAAGGCACTGAGTTTGGTAACAATAGGATCATAGGTGAGGAGGAAGCGGTGAAATGTATAGCATTATTCAGATTCATACTGCCCGGAGCCTTTATCAGGCTTGCAGGAGGAAGGGGATTGCTGAGGGATAAAGGATACAGCTGTTTCAGATCCGGAGCCAATGCAGCCATATCGGGAGATATGCTCACTACGTCCGGTATAAGCGTTGAAAGAGATATGCAGGAGCTGAAAAATATGGGATACGAGGTGAGATTCAATGGATAGAAAAGGAATGATTTTTGTTGCCGGGACTGGGACTGATATAGGAAAGACATATGTTGCGGGACTGCTTGTGAAAAGACTGCATGATATGGGCATGAATTCCGGGTATTATAAAGCAGCCATGAGCGGGAATGTCAGGGACGAAAGGGGCAGACTGATACCGGGAGATGCTGTTTTTGTAAAGGAGCTGTCAGGGATTTTCCAGCCTGTGGATGAAATGTGCCCCTATGTTTATGAAAAAGCGTATTCCCCTCATTTGGCGGCGCGCCTTGAGCATAGACAGATAGACATGGATGTCATTGCAGCAGGATTTGAAAAGGTACGCGGACGATACGACTTCGTGACTGTTGAGGGATCGGGAGGCATAGTGTGCCCCGTGAGATATGAGCAAGGTGCGGAGGACATAAGACTGGAAGACATAATAAAGACTTTCGGTATTCCCTGCATAATAGTTGCAGATGCAGGTCTGGGGACCATAAATCATGTTGCCCTTACTGCCGAATATATGAGGAATAGAAATATGGATGTACGGGGGATAATACTGAACAGATTTCACAAAGGGGATGTTATGGAAGAGGACAATATGAAGATGTGTGAGATATATACAGGACTTGAAGTGCTGGCATGTGTGGGAGAAAACGATAGAGACATAGACATTTCTGAAGAAAAGATAATGCAGATATACGAGGAGAAAAGATCATGATATGGTATCCTTACGAACAGATGAAGACGATGAAGCCGCCCTATATGATAAAAGATGCAGAAGGAGTCTACCTGTACACTGAAGAAAATAAAATGATAGATTCTATATCGTCATGGTGGAGCGTTATACACGGATATAAGCATCCTGTGCTGGATGCGGCTGTTAAAGAGCAGGTGGACAGGTTTTCTCACGTGATGCTCGGGGGACTCACCCATGAGCCGGCTTTGAAGCTGGCGAAAAAGCTTTCCGACTGGCTTCCCGGAGATCTTGACTGCTGTTTCTTTTCAGATTCGGGAAGCGTTGGCGTTGAAGTGGCGCTGAAGATGGCGCTTCAGTATTATGTCAACAGGGGAAGCATGAAAAGAAATAAGGTGCTTGCGTTGGAACATTCCTATCACGGAGATACGTTCAAAACAATGGAAGTGGGAGACGATGAGGACTATCATTTTGTGCTAGGAGCATACGGACCAAAGAAAAACGTATATAATATTCCCGCAAGTACGGATGCTCTTGAAGAAGCCTTTAAAAAGTATCATGAAGAGCTAAATTGTTTCATAGCGGAGCCGCTGCTTCAGGGAGCCGGAGGAATGAGGATGTACGATATTTCATTTTTAAAGAGAGCAAGGGAACTGTGCGATGAGTACGATGTGCTGCTTATTTTCGATGAAGTGGCCACAGGCTTTGGACGTACAGGATACAGATTTGTTGCTGATGCGGTGCTTCCTGATATATTGGTGCTGGGTAAGGCTCTTACGGGAGGATATATAGGCCATGCCGCAACGGTGACGAGGAGGAAAGTATATGAGGGATTTTACAGTGATGATCCTGAAAAAGCTCTGATGCACGGACCGACCTTCATGGGAAATGCTCTGGCATGCAGTGTTGCTTTAAAATCGATAGAGCTGTTTGAAAATGAAGACTATATGTCAAAGATAGAGAATATAGAGAGGATCACGAAGCGTGAAATGAAGGGCTTCAAAGATGATCGCATAGAGGAGGTAAGGATAATGGGCGGATGTCTTTGTGTTGAAGTCAAAGATGAAAAATTCCTCGAAGGGTTTCAGGAATTCGCGTATAAGAGGGGAGTTTTCAGCAGACCGTTTTTAAAATATATGTACGCAATGGTCCCTTATATAATAAATGAGAATGAACTGGTGCAGGTGATCGATACGATGAAGGCGTGGTTTTTACGGTAACGCTTTTGGATCGGATCATTGCAGGCTCATTGACGCAGCATTTTGCTGCGCCGGATCATTTTGCAGGCAGCATATCTATTGCATTCTGCTGAGAAGAAATGAGGGTCAGCTTCTGTCTTACGGTAAGCTTTTTTATTGCGGCTTCCCGTTTGAGGGCGGAGCTTTTATCGGGGGTGAATTCGATGTATACTGCTTTTACGGGAAGTCTGCCGCGGGTGTATTTGGCGCCTTTGCCGCTGCTGTGCTCGGAAAGTCTTCTGTTGAAATCGTATGTCCATCCCGTGTACAGTGTTCCGTCGGAACATGAAAGCATATACACGCAGGGACGCTTTTCGTTTTTCATTTTATTTTACACTCAATTCCTTTTAATAAGTTTTAATAAAGCAATCGTTTGTGTTATAATTATAACAAATTGCTTAAAATTTTAATATAAGAATTTGGGAGGCAACAAAGTGTTCAAAAAAATTACAGATTCCGTTGTATACATCGGAGCGAACGACCATGATCTTGATATGTTTGAAGGTCAGTATATAATCCCAAATGGGATGGCTTATAATTCGTATATAGTGTTTGATGAAAAGATTGCCGTTATCGATTCTATTGACAAGAGCAAAACATCGGAGTGGCTGGGGAATATAAGAGAGCTTCTCGGTGACAGAGCGCCTGACTATCTGATAATCCAGCATATGGAGCCGGATCATTCAGCTTCCATAGGAGCCTTTGTAAACGAGTATCCGGATACTACGCTGGTAGGCAATAAAAAGACGTTCAAGATGATAGAGCAGTTCTTCCCGCACATGAAGCTGGAAAACTGCCGCGAAGTGGAGAACGGAGATGAGCTCATGCTTGGGACAAGAAAGCTTTCTTTTCTTTTTGCGCCTATGGTGCACTGGCCTGAAGTCATGATGACCTATGATGCCTTTGACAGGATACTGTTTTCAGCAGATGCCTTCGGCAAGTTCGGCGCCCTGGATGTGGAAGAAGACTGGGCCTGTGAAGCGAGAAGATACTATATCGGCATAGTAGGCAAATACGGTGCTCAGGTACAGGCAGTGCTTAAGGAGCTGGCAAAATTAAGTGTTGAGATCATTTGTCCTCTTCATGGACCTGTGCTGAAGGATGATCTCGAATACTATATAGATCTTTACGATACATGGTCATCCTACAGACCGGAGTCGGCGGGGGTATGTATATGCTATACTTCGGTCTACGGCAATACGAAAAAAGCCGTTGAGATACTGGCGGACGAGCTGTCGGAAAAGGGCGTCACAGTAGCTGTTAACGATCTTGCAAGATGCGACATGGCTGAAGCGGTGGAGGATGCATTCAGATATGACAGGCTGGTGCTTGCAACGACCACATATAACGGTGATGTGTTCCCGTTCATGAAGCATTTCATAGAAGCGCTTACTGAGAGAAATTTCCAGAACAGATTCGTGGCTTTCATAGAAAACGGCTCATGGGGTCCTACAGCTATGAGAACGATGAAGGGTATGCTGGAGAAATCCAAAGAACTTATTTTTGCAGATAACAGCGTTACGATAAGATCGGCATTAAACGATGAAAGCGAAGCTAAGGTAAAGGCTTTGGCAGAGGAACTGTTCTCATGCAGAAAGTCAGATGAAGAAGAAACTGCGGAGGCTGACAGCCAGGAAAAGGAAAGCGAAAAGAAAAAGGGCTTCGTATGCGATATATGCGGATATGTTTATGAGGGAGATGAGCTTCCGGAAGATTTCGTATGTCCTATATGCAAAGTAGGCGCAGATCAGTTTTCTCCTCTGTAGTCCACCTCAGGAAGCGAAGTTTTGCGGAAAGGACGGAACAGAAGAATGCTCCACATAGGATGTCATCTGTCATCGTCTAAGGGTTTTGAAAATATGGCGAAGACGGCAATGAGCATAGATGCCGATACGTTCCAGTTTTTCACGAGGAATCCGAGAGGAGGCAAAGCCCGCGATATAGATGAGACTGATGTTGAAAAGTTTAAAAAGCTTGCCGGCGAAAATGATTTTGTTAAAATAGTTGCCCATGCGCCCTATACATTGAATCCGTGTTCGGCAACTGAAAAAGTCAGAGATTTCGCCCTGATGGTCATGGAAGATGATCTGAAGCGGATGGAATACATTCCGGGGAATTACTATAATTTTCATCCCGGAAGCCACGTCGGACAGGGAACAGATAAAGGCATAGAGCTTATTACAGAGCTTTTGAACCGGGTCATGAGCCAGGAGCAGAGCACCGTAGTGCTTCTCGAGACCATGGCCGGCAAGGGCAGCGAGATAGGCGGACGTTTTGAAGAACTTAAGGCCATCATAGACGGCGTTATGGTAAAAGACAAGATAGGCGTATGCCTGGATACGTGTCATGTGAACGATGCGGGATATGATATCGTAAGTGACCTCGATGGAGTTATCGATGAATTCGACAGCATCATAGGTATCGAGAGGCTAAAAGCGCTTCATATAAACGACAGTCTCAACCCTCTTGGATCTCATAAGGACAGACATGCCAGGATCGGAGAAGGAACCATAGGGACCGAAGCTTTGGGGCGTGTCATAAATCATGACAAATTAAAAGGGCTTCCCTGCATACTGGAAACCCCTAATGAACTCGATGGATATGCCGCTGAGATAAAGCTGCTCAGAAATCTTTCTCATTGCCGAGCTTAGTATAAGCTTTATCAAAAGTTATAACGACGAAATAACCGTTTCCAGCCTGTGCTTTCACAGCGTCGGAGGCGGTTTTTTGTATCTCTTCCTCAGACAGCGGACACTCGATGTCAAGCACGACATCGAAGATCACATTGGTATGGGTAGGACCTGGCACCATCCTGAAATCGTGTATGCTTTCGACGCCGGGCAGCGGAGCAAGAGCCCCAGATACGGTCTCTTTGAGTTTGTTTATGAGCGGATCGTTTACGCGGATAGGATCCATGTGTATGACAAATTCGATGTTGAGAGATTCTTTTATATGCCTTTCCAGATTGTCTATCATGTCGTGGCTCTTCATGAGATCTCCGTCTGCATCGACTTCGACGTGCATGGAGGCAAATACTCTGCCGGGTCCGTAGTTGTGGACCATAAGATCGTGTATGCCCAAAACGTCCTCTTCCTGTTTTGCTATATCAACAATGCTTGCGACAAGCTCCTCGTCCGGCGCTTCTCCGAGAAGCGGACTTATGGTCTCGCGCACGAGCTGTATTCCGGACCATATGATAAAGAGAGCCACGAGACAGCCCATGACGCCGTCTGTCTGTATGCCGAAGAAGTGATTTATTATTATGCTCAGCAGGACTACGGAAGTTGATATCACATCGTTGCGGCTGTCTGCGGCGGTGGCCATAAGTGTCAGAGAATTTATCTTCCTGCCTATGCTGACATTGAAAAGGGACTGCCATAGCTTGACGAGTATTGCAAGCACGAGGATCAGGATAGTAACGTATCCGGATTCTACGGGATCGGGATGAATGATCTTTTCCGCAGAAGTTTTTAAAAGCTGTATCCCGATGACGATGATGAACACGGAGATAAATAGTCCGGTGAGATATTCTATACGGGCATGCCCGTAAGGATGATCCTTGTCTTCGGGCTGTGCAGCCAGTTTAAATCCCACAAGAGTGATTATAGATGACGAGGCGTCTGCAAGGTTGTTGATACCGTCAGCTATTATGGCTATACTGCCTGAGATCGCTCCGATGATTATTTTTGCTGCGCACAGGAATACATTTGATATTATACCTACAACACCGGCGAATTTTCCGTAACTTTCACGGACTTTCGGATCGCCGGTGTTTTCATGATCTTTGATGAAGAGTTTGATCAGTAACTTCCCCATTTTTACTGTTTCCCCCAAGTTTTATAGTCTGGTGTCTGATATTTTATCAGATGTTTTTGTTTATGCTCCGACGTTTTCTTCGCCGGCGGCCTTTACGAGAGCGCGGGCGAGCTGATCGGAACATGAAGTGGATTTGAAACCGCAGGTGATGCCCAGCAGTTTGTCTTTGACCTGATCTACACTCATGCCGTCAACAAGCGCGGACAGTGCTTTAAGATTGCCGTTGCATCCTCCTGTGAATTTAACATTTCTCACTATGTTGTTATCAAGCTCGAATTCGAGCCGCACAGGACAAACTCCTGACAGTGAAATATCGTGCTTCATATTATGTATCATCCTTTCCAAAGTTGTTTTATTCGTTTAATTTACTATATCCTGAAGTACCTGATTGGCTACGCGGCCTGCCACGCTGGTGCCGTATCCGCCGTTTTCAACGAGTACGATAAATGCGTAAGGATTTGATTCGTCATCAAGAAAACCTGCAAACCAGGCGTTGGGCTCTTTGTTTCCTCCAACTTCAGCCGTACCGGATTTAGCGCATACATTAAGCCCCGGGAACATATCTGTACCGTAATGGTTTTCTACGTTATTTGCCATCATGGTTTTCAGAGACGTTGCAGTAGAGGTTTCTATCATGTTTTTTGTCTGTGTCCCGAATTTAGGAAGCTTTGAAAGCTGCTGGTCTATAAATGAAGTAGGCTTTATCAGTGAAGGCATCACTGCTGTGCCGTTGTTGGCTATAGCGCCCATATAGACCATCATGGCGCATGGATTCACCATGTCCTTGTGCTGACCTATACCTGTCCATGCCAGGTTGACTCCACCTTCGGGATACTCAAAACTGCCTGCGGCGGTTTCTATGCCGTTTATGTCGATGCTTTCAGCAAGACCTGTCTTATCGACATATTTTTCGATAAGATTTCCTCCCAGTTTTTCCGAAAGCTTTCCGAAATATACGTTGCAGGATACTTCGAGTGCTTTTTCAAGATCCACTGTGCCGTGGGCGTCAAGGTCTGTTACCCTGTCTCCGTGGCCGTAGTCCTCACGTCCGGTGCAGTTTACCGTATATGTGTAGGCGTCATCGAGATTCTCGATGGCTGCCGCCGCTGTTACCAGCTTGAAGATGGAGCCCGGCGGGAAGGTGGCGGAAGTGAATCTGTTTATATACACTCCTGATTTATCGTCTGATGAGAGCGAAGGCGGGTCTTCAGGATCGTAGGTGGGAGAACTTACCATACATACGATCTCTCCCGTTTCGTAGTTGTATACGCCTACAGCTCCGCTCCTGCCGTTCAAAGCCCTGTAGGCAGTAGCGCAGACATCCGCGTCCAGGGTGAGAGTTATATCGCGTCCCGCATTGTTGAGAGAATATATACCGTTTATCAGGTCGTATCCTATCAGCTCATCGGTGAGCGCTCTGTTGGCTCCTGTGGATATGTTGTTGTCTTTGTCGCCTGTTATGTGCATCAGTGCTCTGCGCACGTCTGAATCTTCATTGAAGACCATGCCGTCTTCTGTATTCTGCATGAGCACCTTGCCGTTTACGTCATACAGCGAGCCTTTTGCAAGGTCTCCGCGCGAGTATACATCGCGGTTTCCCTCGTATGATACCCATTCATCTCCCTGAGTGACATATCTGTAGGAAAATACGCCGACTCCGAGAATGAGGACAAAGCCCAAAAGGAGACACATTATGGCGCGTTTTTCTATTTTTTTCATTTTCTATCTCCCTTTCCTGTTTCCCTTTCCGTCTTCACCGAATATATCTTCCAGTGTCAGTTTTTCGCTTTCTTCCCTTTGATGTCCCGAGCCTCTGCCTGCGGGAGCCGAGGATCTTCCGGATGAACCTGATGATCTGCCTGCCGGCTTGTATGATCTTGAAGGTCTGTACGGCTCTTTCGATTTATATGGATTATCCTTTTTAGCTGCCGATGATGATTTGGATGATCTTCCGGCAGGTTTGGATGAGGATTTCCCTGTTTTAGGTTTTCCCGACGGGGCAACTTTTTCCCACTGCTCCTCAAAGCTTTGTTCGGGGCGTATATGTTCGAGATTATCAAAGAATTCGTCGTCGGATATATTTTCGTATTTTATCTGTCTGTTTCTTATCGAATCAGAGCTTTTGATCATCGTAGTATCATTGCTGCGGCTGCTGTATTCTCTCCTGTCAGGTTTTCTGCGCTGAGTATGCGTGTTGTTGTAGCCCACTGCATTGAAGATCTCTTCGGGATTTTCAAGTCCGCTTCCCTCCAGTTCATTCTCAAATTCACCTTTTTTATCCAGCCTTATGGCAAAGCTTGCGTTTTGCCTTGTGTCGGCTGCTTTAAGGAATGACAGCAGACCCCAGGATGCGATCATACTTGTTCCTCCCGATGATACGAAAGGAAAGGTCACCCCTGTCAGAGGCAGAAGGTCTATGGAGCCAAATACGTTGAGTATCGTCTGGAATATGAACATGGAGGTTGCTGCGCAGGCGGCTATGCTATAGTAGGTGGACCTTCCTGCTATGATTGAACGTACCGCGAAAACCCCCAGGGTTATTATGCACAGCACTGCCAGTATGGCAGTTATCAGTCCCCATTCTTCGCTGAGAAGACCGAATACAAGGTCCGTGCTTGCGGCCGCGACATCGCTGAAATTGCCTTCTCCTGCCCCAAGTCCCGGCATACCTCCGCTGGCAGCTGACGCCATGGTCTGTACCTGCTGGAAACCGCCTCCTGTAGGGTCGTCCCATACGTGTCCCCAAGTGTCGAATCTGCTCGCGATATAGGGACGGAACCTGAGCACCATCATTCCCATGAGTCCGGCGGCCCCTACTATCAGTATCAGTTTTGAGAAATCGCCGCTCCTGAGAAATGAGATTATCAGGAATGTCACGAAGAATATCAGAGCCGTGCCGAAGTCTCCCATGATGGCCAGACAGCCGAGACAAAAGACGGAAAATAGCATGAAAAGCATCAGATTCTTTCGCTGCTGCAATTCATCGAGAGTTGCAGCGCCTACATATATGAATACTATTTTTACCAGCTCCGAAGGCTGAATAGTGAAGCCTCCTATGCTTACCCAGTTGGCAGCGCCGTATTTGGTGGTGCCGAACACCAGATTTACAAGCAGCAGGAGCACGCTGACAGCCATCAGTATGTATATTATTTTTTTAGTTCTGTTAAGGTCTCTGAGAAACCAGCAAAGACCGAAGAACAGAGCGACTCCTAATACCACGCACAATGCTTGCTTGAATACGGTCGAAGGGTAGGCGGAGGTTGTTACTGCAAGGCTTAGAGTGGAAAGATAGAAGGCTATCATTTCCATTTCAAAGCCGACTCGCTTGAACATCCGCATCACTATAACGTAAGCCCACATCAAAGCGCAGAGGAGTCCTACGGCAAGAGGAAGCTGCGCAGGGAATTCGTCGCCGAGAGATATCTTAAACTGTATCACCATCAGTACCTGAAAAAGGGTAAGGGCAACGAGAGAAGGCCACGGTGAAACCGGGTGGGTCTTTTTCTTTCTCTTCTCTATGTTTGACATACGCTCCTCAAGGCTTACAGGGTATATAGTAAAGTCAGAGCCTGCTATGGTGAGGACATCTCCTGCTTTGAGAACAGTAGGCTCTGTAACGGGAACTCCGTTTATTGCAGAGCCGTTTTTTGAATTGAGATCGTTGTATTTCCATACACCTTCAGAATCTCTTATCAGTGTGCCGTGGCTTCGCGATACGCTGTTGAGGTTGAGTATGACGTCGCATCCGCGGCTCCTGCCTATGAGATTTTCCCAGTGGGTGAGAGGTACGCTCGTGTCGTCGGGACATCCAAGATATGCCCATATTTCAGAAGGATTTCTCGCTCTGAGAAGTGAGCGTATCTGTCTTGCAAGTATGAAAAGCGACAGGGCGAGGAATACCCATCGTACTGCCGTTGTGTAGTATATAGAGGCCATATCGATGACCGTATTGATAAATTCCATTAATAATCTCCTTACTCCTCAATATAAAGCGTTTAAATATAACGCACAGCGCTTATTATAATGGCTTTTTTTGTCGATGCTGTGATTACTTTATGAGCAGATGAATGTATGATGGGAACTATTCATCTTTAAGATGTTCAGGTTTTTCATCATCTTTCTGTTTTTTCTTTTTTACTTTTTTCTTTACTTTCCTCAAGTTTTTTCCCGCTGTTTTCTTCAGGCGCAGGAGCAAGGGCAAGCCCTATGACTCCGACGAGTATCAGCGCAGCGCACAGTATGTGGTAGATTGTAAGGGGCTCGCCGAGGATGACTGCGCCTGCTATTATGGATATCGCTGTGGAAGCATTGCCGAATATAGTGGACTGAACGATCTCCATATGAGCCAGCATGTATGCCATGAACTGCGCAGACAGCAGTATGCAGAAAATACCGAGGAAAGCTATGGCGATAAGGAACTGAGGATGTGTTACAGGCTCGATGAGTCTGTCGAATCCGTCAGTTGCTATGGCTCTTATCAGTGAAACTGCATTGAATATCACAAAGCCGCCGACGGCGATGGTTTTCGTTATTTCGATCGGTTTGAAAGTGCCTCTGACGTAGCGCATGAATACGTTGCTTATAGCCATTGAAAAGCTTGCCAGAGTCATTATCACGATTCCTGGGAGAGACATCGTGAGGTCGGTGGCCTCCAGTATGATGAGGATTATCAGTGCTGACACCGTTATAACGACGAATATATTCTGCAGCAGCGTAGATTTTTCTCCGAGAAATATCCTGGCGATTATCTTTGCCCAGATAGGTACTATGGCAAATACGATAGAGCCTTCTATGGAAGTGGCAAAGAACATGGCAGTGATCTGGAGAGCCATAAAACCTATATAGAATGCAGCTGTAAGATACAGCTTGGATTTTGGCCTGCCTTTTTTCTTTTCGGGAAGCCTGCCTGTGAAGCGGCAGACTGTGAACCAGACGATGACCCCAAGCAAGGCGAAATCATATCTGTAGGTCAGTATAGTCAGAGAATCTGCAAAGGGTACACATTTTTTTATTGCGAGGAATGAGAACCCTATGGAGAAGGTGTATATCAGTGCTACTGTGTACAGCTTTAATTTGATTGTGTTGTTATCCGCCATAATGTCACCGCCTTGTATACCTATATATAAGTAGTCTTTATTATACCATTATATATAATTATATATAATTTGCAGCAGAATTGCCATACTTGAATAATGGTTGCGGCTTAAAGCAAAAAAGGCTGTGCGCGGAGCACGGCCTTCTTTGCTGTTATAATTTAATTTATTCTTTTGGAGATGTTTATGTTGTTTTCTCCAAATTTAACATAGCACATACATTCGGGTGCATGACAATATTTCATTTTTTAAAAATCTACAGTTGACTTTAAGTGTTTTATGATGATTTAATAATTTATAGAGAAATCTTAATATTTTGTAAACGGATTCGTGGGGAGTAATTATGAAAATAGGAGAATTTTCCAGAAAATACAATGTAAATACCACCACAGTGAGATATTATATAGAAAGAGCGCTGCTTACTCCGGAGAGAAAGAACAATCAGTACGTGTTCGATGAGATCTGTATGAAGGAGATGGAAAAAATACAGCTCTATAAGAGTTACAGACTGTCCCTGAGCGAAATAGAACTGCTTTTTTCTCTGGAGAAGACCTATAAAGCAAAGGATGAAACGGCAATACAGGCGATAATAGACATACTTTCTGAGAAAAAGCATGCCCTCGAAGAGGAAAGGGACAGCATAGACAAGGTAATGGAAAAGCTTGATGAAAGCATAAGAATGTGGTCTTCTGTAAGACCTGAGACGAGCAGGGAAGCGGTTTTAGGCATACCTTTTTATTTTATTCCCTACATGACGTGTCCCAAGTGCGGCAGAGCTTTCAGGCTTGAGTCCGTCGACATTTCAGAAAACCTCATAATCAGAGGAGACCTGAGATGCAGCTGCGGATACGAGGCAAATATTGAGGACGGCATAATAATGTGCGACGGATATATGGAGGATACGCCCTTTAAAATATTCAACAATGTGGATCTTGTCCAGTCGCTGACAGATGAGCACAGTGACAATTTCAGGATGCTTATGGATAAGACCTATATATGGATGTATCAGCACATTTCTATGGTCCTTAAAGATAAGCGATTCATACTTGCAGGACCGTTTACGTCAAATTTCGTGCTGAGGTACTGCGAGGACTTCGGAGAAGATACGCTTATAATAATAGTTGATCCTTCGCTCAAGAAAATAAAGAAGATGAGAAAGTATATGGAAGACTTTGATTTCCGTACGGTATACATTGCGGGCAACGTGGACAATATACCTTTGAAGAAAGGATGTGTTGACATATATATAGACGACTATTCGGTGACAAATTCCATATTTACTTACAACAAGAGCATATACAGCCAGGTTGCGCCGCTGCTGAAGCGGGGAGGCATGGCGATCGGGATTTTCTGCGATTACACTACAGCCCCTAAGACTTTGGAGAATTTCAAGAAGGATCATCCGGACTTCATCCCTTCGAGAATGAATCTTAATACGGTAAGAAACGATATTATCAGCAACGGGATGAAGATAGAAGAAGTGAAGTTCATGGGGAAAACGCGGGAATCGGTCAAGCATTTTCCTCGTCACGTAGTAGATGAACAGGTGAAGGTGATGGGGTATAAGGCCATGAAGCAGAGAGCGTGAACATATGGATTAACGGAGACGGGCGAGTCAGAGATTGAAAAATAAAAGTAAAATCAAAGCCGGCGTATATCAGATATATGGAGATGCAACGGCCGGCTTTGATTCTGTATCATATAGTATTGTCTGCTTATTTTACATTGACAGGGCTGCCTTTAATATATTCTTTGATATTTTCACATACTATTTCGGCTCTTGTTTTAAGAGATTCTTCGGAGTAATATCCGATGTGAGGAGTGAGAACTGCGTTTGGCGCGCTGAGAAGAGGATGCCCCGGAGCTATAGGAGGTTCGCTTTCAAAAACATCTATACCTGCGCCTGATATAGCACCTTCGTTTAGTGCATCGGCAAGCGCGGCGCTGTCTACGAGCCCTCCTCTCGCACAGTTTATGAGTATGGCGCTTTTTTTCATTGAGAAGATCCTCTCTCTGTTTGCGATGTTTTTCGTTTCTTTTGTAAGCGGTGCATGAAGTGAAATTATATCACTTTCCCTAAAAAGTGTATCTATATCTGTATATTCTATCCCGAGTTCAACTGCTTCCTTTTTTTTCCTCGGTGCGTATCCGAGGAGGCGGCAGCCAAAGGATTTCACCAGAGAGGCTGTCTTTCTGCCTATTTCTCCCGTACCTACGATGCCTACAGTTTTTCCTTTCAGAGTATTGTGCCGATAAGATCCTAAAGTTCCGCCGTCGCGCACTATGCTATTATAAGGGACTATATTTCTGAGACATGCGAGCATGAGTCCTACTGCAAGTTCTGCCGTTGAATCGGTGGCATAGCCCTGTGCGTTGCACACAGTTACATTTTTTTCTCTGCAAACATCCATATCTATATGATCTATTCCGGTGAAACCGACGGAGATCATCTTCAGATTTTCAGCTGCATTGATGATGTCGGATGTCAGAGGGTTGTTAGCTATTATTGCAATATCTGCGGTGCGGATCATTTTTCTTTTTTCATCTGTGCTTAGGACATGATCGCAGAAAACAAACTCATTGCCTGAGGCGAGAATATCTTTTAAAAGGTTGTTCATAGTCTCTTCGCTCACGCCAAGGGATTCCAGCATTACGATTTTCATTTTTATATTACCTCGCAGCATTTTAATAATTAAAATAGAATGTTATATTATGATAATACCATTTTGAAAATTATATGTCAATAAATTTAAAACAGCGGGAAGACTCGTGGAAGTGCAAAAGATTTGGCATCGAAAAAACATTGTGATATACTGATTTTATCTATTGGAATATGATTTTGATGTATATATTGGAGTTATGGGAGAATCGTATGCAAAATCAGTTTACGACGAAGAATCAGTCTGTAGATAAGGCGTTCAGCATAATAGAATATATGTCGTCTATGCGTATGCCGCTTAAACTTCTTGAAATTGCTAAAGGAACAGGCTTTCCGGCGAGTACGGTATCGAGGCTGCTCACTTCACTGACGGACAGGGGATACGTATATAAGAACAAAGAAACCTTGAAGTATTCACTTACTTTGAAGTTTTGCAGGATCGGAGATTCGGCAAAATCGGGTCTCAATATTGCGGAGGTCGTTCATCCGTACCTCATAGATATTTCAAATAAACTCGGGGAGACGGCATATTTTGCTATAGAGCAGGATATGATGCTCGTATATATGGATGCGGTAGGTGGAAGCAATATCAGCAATGCCGGTATACAGAGGATCGGGAAGATCGCACCTCTTCACTGTGCGGGCATAGGTAAGCTGATGCTTTTGAATTATGATTACAAGAAACTGAAAAAATTTATAGAGACCAAGGGTCTTGAACGATTTACTCCGAACACTTTGTGTACAGAAGAGGATCTTAGAGATGAACTGAACAAGGTAAAAAAGGAGGGATACGCTGTAGATGATCAGGAGTGCGACGAAGGAATACGCTGCGTGGCTGTACCGGTAAGGGATTACACGGGCGGTATAGCAGGAGGGATAAGTGTTTCCGGTCCTGCTGACCGCATAACCCCTGAAAGCTATGATGATTATCTGAATGTTCTTTTTCCTGTATCAAAAAAGATCTCCGAGAGACTGGGGTTTGAATGATCATTATTCTGCGTAACTGTCTCCGTTTGAATAATCTATTGCTACGCCGTCCTCAACGTTGAAGACAAAAACACTGAACATAAGACCGCTATCTTCTACAGATTGTGCTTCCATGAGAACTCCTGAGGCGAGAAGATCACTGCCTTCGTATACAGGTGTGACTCTCATGGAAACATGATTGCCTGTCTCTTTTATGTATTCGGCGACTTCGTTTTCAAAGGGCAGCATCCCTTCCACGTTGAACTGTCTCGTACCTGTTATAAGGTTTTCCTCGTTGGCGTTTTCTCCTGTGAGCTGCCAGCCAAGCAAGTGACATCTGTTATAAAGATATTTACCGTCAACGAATTCGTATTTGACTGTATGCCAGCCTGAAGGTTTTATCATACCGATACTTTCCCGTTCTCCCTCAGGCATCGTTTCTTCGCCTACGCAGGCTTCCGCCGCACCGGCTCTGCCTAAAGAATCAAGAGCACTGTAGTATTCATATCCCGGAGTTGACAGCAGCTCTCTGTCTGTTTCTGTGAAATCCGGAGTGTTGTTGTTCACTTCCGCATATAGCTTACCTTCGTATTCGGGGATGCTTTCCGATGATACGCTGCTCACCTGCTGTGTGAAAAAGCTGTCTGCAAAGCCGCTTTCATTTGCAAACCATCCTCCCGCTGCGATGATGAGTACTGTTATTATTCCTGCTAATTTTCTTATGGTTTTCTTGTTCATTTATAGTTCTCCTGTATTTAAGCTGCGTCTACTACTATAACATATAGAGCGTATCGTGTCATTGATGATTTTGTATGTAATCGCTGGATGTAAATTGTATGTAAATTTCTTGAAATAAGCGTGACCTTGCAGAGGTATTTCTTTATAATTGTAAAAAGTAAGTATAATTTATGTAAAAAGAGGTCGTGATATGACTATTTCATTTTTTGCTTTTTTTGAACAGGTGACGTCAAGTCCTGTTCTTGCGGTGACTGTCCTGTTGACTTTAGCAGTGATTCTGGTAAACGGATGGACGGATGCGCCAAATGCTATAGCTACATGTGTGTCTACGAAAGCTATAGGTGTCCGCAGTGCTATAATCATGGCTGCTGTGTTTAATTTTATCGGAGTATTCGTCATGACGATGATAAATGCAAGCGTTGCGGCTACCATATATAATATGGTGGACTTCGGAGGAAATGCTTCGGATGCGCTGATAGCTCTTTGTGCGGCTTTGGTGGCGATAGTTACATGGGCTACGGCTGCATGGTGGTTTGGAATACCTACCAGTGAAAGCCATGCTTTGATCGCAGGCATTTCAGGAGCAGCGATAGCGCTGCACAACGGTCTTGGAGGTATCAACGGAGATGAGTGGATAAAAGTTATCTACGGGCTGCTGCTTTCGACTGTTTTAGGATTTGTTTTCGGATGGATAGCTGTGAAGCTGATAACTGCAATATGCAGGGAAATGGACAGGCGCAGGACTACTCGATTTTTTGGAGGTGCGCAGGTCGCGGGCGGTGCAACGATGGCATTCATGCATGGAGCGCAGGATGGACAGAAATTTATGGGCGTTTTCATGCTGGGCATTTTTCTTGTGAACGGACAGAGCGAAGCGACGACATTTCAGATTCCTGTCTGGCTTATGCTGCTGTGCAGCCTTGTAATGGGATTGGGAACTTCCATAGGCGGGTACCGTATAATTAAATCGGTAGGTATGGATATGGTAAAGCTGGAGAAGTATCAGGGATTTGCTGCTGATATAGCTGCTGCCGGATGTCTGCTCTTATCTTCGCTGACAGGAGTGCCGGTTTCAACGACTCACACTAAAACAACGGCGATAATGGGAGTAGGAGCGGCTCGCCGACTGTCCAGCGTCAACTGGGGTATAGTTAAAGACATGGGACTTACATGGATACTGACTTTCCCGGGATGCGGACTGATAGGTTTTTTTATGGCTAAATTATTTATGTGGTTGTTCTAATGGAGGATTATGGACATGGGACGCAAAAAAGATCATGATTATTTCAGTATGCTTGTGGGCGGAGTTTCATATGCGTGCGAAGCGGCGGAAAAACTTTATGATAATATGCAGAATTTCGATTCCGGCATGATGTCGCAGAATATTGCTGAAATGCACAGGATAGAACATGAAGCCGACGTTGCGAAGCACGAGATGCTGGAGAAACTGCTCAAGGAATTCATAACGGTCATAGACAGAGAGGATATACTGGAGCTGGCAAGCGTTATCGATGATGTTACAGACAGTCTTGAGGATGTGCTTCTCAGGATGTATATGTACAATGTCACTTCGTTAAGAGAAGACGCACTTCAATTTGCATCGATCATAATACAGTGCTGTAAAGAAATGAAGATAATGATGCAGGAGTTTTCAAATTTCAGAAAATCTAAGAAGATAAAAGAATCCATCATTGAGATAAACCGTCTTGAGGAAGATGGCGACAAGCTGTTTGCTGATGCGATGCATCGCTTGTATGCAGAAGGCGGCGATGCAGTAGAGATCATCGTATGGACATCTCTGTATGAACAGCTTGAGCACTGCTGCGATTCATGTGAAGACGTTGCCAGCGTAGTGGAAAGGGTAATATTGACCAACAGCTGATAACTGAAAGCTGGCGGATAATGACAGTTTATAATGAACGTAAATTCCTCCCGATTCATATTTTATATTGATGTGAATGAACGGGGGGATTTTTAATTATGGATGATGGAAGAAACAATTTCTGCAGTTCGGGATGCTGCTATAAGGTCTGCACGTATGGGATCAGAGGGCCTGCGGGCCCTGTGGGACCGACAGGTCCGGCAGGCATTGCAGGGCCTCCAGGCGCAAAGGGGATTCCCGGAGAACGCGGCGTCACCGGCCCTGCCGGGGAGCGTGGTGCAACAGGGGCAACAGGACCGCAGGGACCGACCGGTGTGACCGGACCGGCAGGTCCTGCTGGAGAAGCAGGGATTCAGGGATTACAGGGGCCTACTGGACCGACAGGGGAAAAAGGAGAAAAGGGTGATCCGGGAGAGCCGGGTGTCATGGGACCTGTAGGAGAGCGTGGAGCAACAGGAGCAACAGGACCGCAGGGAGCAACCGGTGTGACCGGACCTACAGGGCCTGCTGGAACTCAGGGGAGCCGTGGACTTACCGGTCCTAGAGGCCCGGCAGGAGAGGATGCCCATGATATATTTGCTTCGTTTATCGGCTACGAAGAAGTCTTTTCCGATGGAAATCTTATAATACTTTTCCCGGCAGTCAGCGATACTACGGGCAATATAGTCGAAGAGGGATATTCAAATATAAATTTGACGGAAGGATATTATCTTGTTTCCTACAGTATAGCCGGCATATTGAGAGACCCGGGCTATATACAGGTCACTCCGTACTACAATGGAATGCCTCATCTTGAGACGGGAATATATTTTGCTACAAGTGCCGACGGTGCATCGGTGAGCGGATCTGCTGATTTCATTTTGCAGGCTGACTCGCCTACAGTTTTTTCACTTCACTACAGCGGACCTCAGGAAGTCATAAACGGAGCAGTTACGATAACCTTCCTGAAGCTCAACAGACCTATATAAAACATCTGATGGTGAAAGCAATGCGGGAGAGAGCAAGTCTGACCGCCGTGCTTTTTTGCAGTTTAAACGATGATTTCTGCGACATATGGGGATGTGGAAATAGTAGAGGGAAGAATATGTTTGAAGATTTTGCCGATATATTTTAGTATATGTATTGGAAACTATACTTTGCGTAGGTATACAAGTTAAGAAAAATACGATAATATCTCTTTAAGAATTTATGGAAAGGAGCATGATAAGGTGGTTAAATTTGTGATCGAAAAAGAAAACCTGCATCGTATCCCATGTATTGCAGATATTCCCGAAAGCTGCGACAGGATAGTCATAATCATTCATGGCCTTTCGAGCAGTAAGGAAAGTGAAAATGCGTCATATATGATGAAATATTTTGCAGAAAAGGATATGGGAGCGATTGCCTACGATCAGCCGGGTCATGGATTGGAAGAAGCGGCAGAGGAAAGCCTGCTTCTGAAAAACTGTCTCGACAGTCTGGCATGCGTTGAAAAGTATATCTCGGAAAAGTATCCCGATGCTGAAATATGCTACTTCGGCTCGAGCTTTGGGGGCTATGTGCTTGGGATATATCTTGCAAGGAAACTAAACTCAGGCCGCAAAGCGTTTATGCGCTGTTCGGCAGTGATATTTCCGCAGATGATAGTCGGTGATGTTCATGCGGAGCCTGATCCGGAAGCGATGAAATACCTGGATATGCAGGGTTATATAGATGCTGAGGTGGATGGTCAGGATGTTAGATTTCTTAAGGAGTTTTTGGAAGAGCTGAAGGCAAACAGCATGATTGACATCTACGACGAAACTCTTCCTGATAATGCTGAGCTTTTCTTCGTTCACGGTGAAAAAGATCCGGTAGTTCCTGTGCATACGACAAAAGCCTTTGCTGAAAAACACGGTTATCCGATCGTGATAATTCCGGACGAAGGACATTCTATCAGCGATTCTGCGGATTCCCCTGCAAAAGTTGCTGACGCGGCATATGAATTTTTCTGTAAGGGCTGAGGCAGTAATGAGTAGCGTCAAGGTTGATATAAATGTGATCGTAAAATAAATTGAAAGCCGGTCTGTGGGAGCAGCGGCAGCAGGAGCTGCGGGTACGGCTGTGTATAGAAGAAAAATTTGAAAATGAGCCGGATGATTGAGCCGTGTGATAAGGATTTTTTGCATGTAATATCGTGAAAGTTTGTAAAAATAGGCTTCACGATGACACACCGCTTTATGGAGGAGATATAATAAGGAAAGAAGGCATCCCGTACCGTGATTTGATCGGTGAGGGATGCCTTTTTAGCGTTGAAACGGATAAAAACTGTGAATATATCAACGTAAAGCCGTAAAGCTATGAAAATGATGAATTCACGATAAAAGCAGTTTAAGAAAGGTTAAAATACCATATATGGGTATATCCAAAAAGTACTTAAAATCATTCTTACACATATATCTACGCACATATGGCAAAGCCCGCTTTTGTCCATATGAGGGATCGTCTGCAAGGCTTTGAGATTGCTGCATAATCAGTGGTTTGTGCGTATAGCTGTGCGATCCGCCATTTATCGGCTGCACGTTCGTCAGTATTCCCGTTCGGTCGCCTCGAACACGGCGCCTGCTCGCAGTTTGCAGAACTGCTGTGTGACCGGCGCCGGACCTTTCAGGTTATAACCCCTGATGCTATAAATAAACAAAAAACAAAACTGACAGGCAACGCCTGTCAGTTTTGTTTTGGTACACCATCAGGGGTTCGAACCCTGGACACCCTGCGGACCTTGAGCGTTTGCATACCGTCTTACCACTTCATATCAAGCGTTATATCACCTGCGGTAATCGTTGAAAATTCAACGGATAGCGAATATAGTAACGCGAAATAAAACTTAAAGATATTTTATAATTATTATTCAAAAACAGAGCGCTTTGTGGGAAGAATTTATAGATATGAAGGAGGAAAACAAGATGACAAACTATGAAAAAAGGATAGATGTAAGGAAAAAATGGCTTGCAGAAGAAGCGAATATTATAGAGGGTATTACATATGAACAATGTGGGGATTATCTGTATCCTGCCTTGAAATTTCCTGAAGAAGAGAATTATGTAGTTGGAATTTGGGGGATTCGCCACGGGCAATATTTGAAAAAGCATAAAAAGGTAATGTATTACAACATGCTTACATCAGGCAGCCTTAATGGGTATCTTGCGGAAATTAGTGAACAGGCTGATGATATGAAAGAAAAGCTCATCGACAAGATGAAATCGGCTGAGAATATTACGGAAGAACTCAAGGCAAAGGATATGATGGCATGGGTGCAGGCTATGAACAGTATCCGTAACAGAGCGGAAGAGATCGTGTACAGAGAGATAATCTACAAATAAATTTATAATCAATAGGTACAATACTGTAAATAGCTTGTATAAAGTATCTGCAGGCAATATAATTATTATATAAGCAAAAGTTTCAGGCAACGCAGGATATAGTAATTTAGTTGACTGGGTTGTTCCTAAAACCGGGCTTAATGCCTGCAGATATTGAAATTGCAATGAAAAATCAGTTGACTGTTGGTTGACTGGGAATAGAAAAAGGTGATTTATGCTCCGACCTGTTGCGAAAAACGTTAAAGCTATGGAGGATTACAAGATAGCCATCGAATTTGATTCCAGAGAAAAGAAAATATTTGATGTGTCGCCGTATATCACAGGAAGTTGGTATGGTGAACTGTCCGATGTGAATTATTTCAAATCGGTATTTGCAAACGGCTTCACTGTGGAGTGGCCGCATGGGCAGGATCTATGCCCGGATGAGATATATTATAACAGCAAATCTGTATTATAGCTTGTGAATCGTATGATATGCAGATGCAAACCTAAAGTAAAAGAATACAACACAAAAAATCATTTTTTACGTTATATTTAAAAAAGATAACGAAGAGTATTAGGAGAATTTATGAAGATAGTAGAGTCAGGATATAAAATTGATTTGCATATTCACTCTGTTTGCTCTCGCGCAAAGGACGAAGGGAAGGTTGTATTCAATACAATAGATAATATAGGTGTACTGGCAGAAAAACTGAACATTAATGGTGTTCAAATGTGTGCTATTACAGATCATGATGCATTTGATTTTGAAATATATAAGGCATTGAAAGCATTTGAGAATAAAGAAAATAATTCTATCATCAAGGTGTTTCCAGGGATTGAATTTTCAGTGGAATTTACAGGAGAGCAGGATCTTACGGTTTTACATGTTATTGCAATATTTAATGATGAGGATGACAACAAAATACGTAAGATATCAAATTATCTTGTGGATTCTGAAGGAAACATTGGATATGACAGAAGATCGGCCTTTTCTGAGGAAAAATTTCTTTCAATATTGCGAAACATAGAGATGGACACAGTTCTCATTGTACATCAAAAAAGTTCTTTAACATCGGCACGTCCGTATAAAAATGACGCAAAAACTGTTGGGGAAGAGAAATTTCAGGAATTCATCTATACTGATTATTTTGAAGCATTTGAATTCAAAAACCGTAAGAACGAAGTGTTTAATAAGAATTTCCTAAATACACAGAATCTAACCGAAGATTTAAGATTTATTACCGGTTCTGATTGTCATGATTGGCGCTATTATCCTAAAGAAACAGAACATGATAATACGGATTTTGTCTATACATATGTGAAGTGTTTGCCCTGCTTCAGGGGGCTGGTAATGGCGATAACTGATCATAGAAGAATAAAGACGGTCGACAGCTTCTTTAATCCAACAGAGACTTACATCAAAAGCATCCAGATTATTATAGATGGTGTAAGGTATGATATTCCTTTATCACGAGGAATAAATGTTATTATTGGAGACAATTCTATAGGCAAGTCTCTACTGTTACATAAGCTGACAGAGTATCGGAAGCAGCAGGAAGATTTGCTTAAGAAGCCTGTAGTTAGAGGCTATGATAAATATCTGAAAAAACATAATATCGAGATAGAGACGACGATTTCTGCTGCAGAAATATTTGCTTTTGATATGCAAGGCGAAATCCGTGATAAGTTTGAGCAGGGAAAAATCAAGTCTGACGATTTTCTAAGTTCATATTATCCCGCTGCGATTAAGTCGGATGCATACAAAGAGAAAATCCAGAGAAAGCTAAATGTTATTTTTTCATTCCTGGAAGAAAAATTCGCATTAGAGCTTCTGGAGGCTCAGCTAGGCAGATTTAAGATACTCGACGAAGATGTTGAACAGGCGGAGAGTATAACATTTGTTGGCTCTGTTTCAAAGGATAATAGGCGTGTAGAAGGTTACAATACTATCAGTGCTGACTTGGATAATGTAACTGAAAAAATTGAGACAATATTGGAAAGTCGCTGGCTTGAAAAAGATGACAGAGAAAAACTGAAATATATTATTGAACAACTGAATAATATATCTGTGTTTTATGAGAAAAAGAAAAAAAGATGTGAAAGAGAGAATACAAAGATTGCCCTTTTTCAGAATGCTGTAAGTAAATTCAAACAGAAGTACAAGTCTTCTGTTTCGGATACACAGAAAAAGGTATCAACTTACAATGAGAATATTGACAATGCAGCAGAAGCGATTGCAGATATCATCAGGCGTAGAGAGAAAATAACTGTACCGGATTTCTTTATAAAAAAAGAAACGATTCAGATACAGACAGAACGGGTTCACGATTATGAGTTTAATAGCAGGCTAGGTATAACAGAGATTGATGAAGAGTATATTAGAGGGCTTTTTGTATCTGAGATGAAAAAAGACACGGAAAAATCAGTTCTAGAAATGAGTCAGGGTGAATTAGCAGAACGACTTTCCTATTTTACTGGCTCTCCATCAGAAGCACTTAATGAGCTGAAAGAAAGAATACAAAAAAGGTTGATTGACGACCTTGCAAGTAAATTTACGATAACACAGGCAGGAAGGGATCGAACGCAAGAACTGTCTTCCGGACTTGACGCTCAAATATATTTTGATATCTTGTCCTATGAAACGAGTCACGAGGGTATATATATTATTGATCAACCTGAAGACAATATTTCACAGAAGGCTATACGAGACTATCTGCTTGAGCGTTTTAAGCTTATGGGAGAGCATCGGCAGGTTTTAATGGTTACTCATAGACCGCAATTCATAGTAAACCTTGATGTTGATAATGTGATTTTTATCGGGAGGGACGATGATAAAATTTTCATTCAGTCAGGGGCTTTGGAATATCGTGATGCAGATTACAATATTCTTGATATCATTTCTAACCATATTGAGGGCGGTTTAGATACATTGAGAAGGAGATGGAAGCGATATGAAAAGAATACTACAATTTAAGCAAACGAGTAGCGGATATGCATGCTTTGAGAATAGTGAAAACATATTTGAGATTTCCAAATCAGATCTTCAATTTAATGTAAAAGATTTTTATGAAGCCTTTTACGGAGAGGGGAAAGATTTTGAAGATATCGTTTTGGAAAATAATGCCCCTGAAGATAAGACTGCAAAAAGAATTTACGAGTGCATTAATAATTTGATAGAAAGGGTAAGTGAAAAATTAGCTGAACTTCCAGAGGAAGGAGACCCCTTAACAGAGTAAGTAAATATATAATTTGAAATTTATAATGCAACATGTTTCGGATTATTAGTATGTAGAATTATTAGAGGAGTGTTGGCGAATGGTTGCGCGAAAAAAGGCGTGGAGAAATTATTTCTGCGCCTTTTTTAGTACAAAATGCGATTATATAGCCTAATATTAAAGTGATCGACTTGCCGTCCTTAGCGATTATAAAGTATAATAATTTTAAAGGGTATTTCTTTTGATAGTGAATATTAGCGAATTAAAGCAGCATACATATTAATGGAGTTAATAGAGGAAGATTTTATGATGGATAAAACGAGTGCAAATATTGGCTTTGAAAAACAGATTTGGGACGCGGCTTGCGTCCTTTGGGGACACATACCTGCAGCAGAATATAGAAAGGTAATTGTAGGACTTATCTTTTTGCGCTATATTTCAAGCGCTTTTGAAAAACGCTATCAGCAGCTTGTTGATGAGGGTGACGGCTTTGAGGATGATAGAGACGCTTATATAGAAGATAATATCTTTTTTGTGCCGGAGGATGCTCGTTGGAAAAAGATTGCTGCTGTGGCTCATACACCTGAAATCGGAACGGTCATTGACAACGCAATGAGAGCAATCGAAAAGGAAAATACATCTTTGAAAAATGTTTTGCCTAAAAATTACGCCAGCCCTGATTTGGACAAGCGTGTTTTGGGTGATGTCGTTGACCTGTTTACCAATATGGATATGGATGACACAGAGGACAGCAAAGACCTTCTCGGTAGAACTTATGAGTATTGTATTCAACAGTTTGCTGCTTACGAAGGTGTTAAAGGTGGCGAGTTCTACACTCCGGCAAGTATCGTTAAAACAATCGTTGCTATCTTAAAGCCGTTCAAAAACTGCCGTGTATATGACCCTTGTTGCGGTTCGGGCGGTATGTTTGTACAGAGTGCGAAGTTCATTCAGGCTCATAGCGGAAAGCGTGGGGAAATCGCCGTTTACGGTCAGGAGTCTAATGCCGACACTTGGAAAATGGCAAAGATGAATATGGCTATTCGTGGCATAGATGCCGATTTCGGACCGTATCAGGCGGATACATTTTTCAACGACTTACATAAAACGCTGAAAGCAGATTTCATTATGGCAAATCCACCTTTCAACCTTTCCAACTGGGGACAGGCAAAACTCAAAGATGATGTTCGATGGAAGTATGGAACACCGCCTGCCGGCAACGCCAACTATGCGTGGATTCAGCATATGATACACCACCTTGCACCAAACGGAAAGATTGGTCTTGTGCTTGCAAACGGAGCGTTGTCCTCTCAATCCAGCGGTGAAGGCGAAATCAGAAAAAATATCATTCAGGCTGACCTTGTGGAAGGTATTGTTGCTCTGCCGACGCAGCTCTTTTACAGCGTTACTATTCCGGTAACACTTTGGTTCATTTCAAAAAACAAAAAGCAGAAAGGCAAGACTCTGTTTATCGATGCCCGCAAGATGGGATATATGGTTGACCGCAAGCACAGAGATTTTACTGATGACGATATTCAGAAGTTGGCAGATACATTTACTGCTTTCCAAGACGGAACGCTTGAAGATGTAAAAGGCTTCTGTGCCGTTGCCGATTTGCAAGAAATCGAAAAGCAAGACTTTATCCTTACTCCGGGCAGATATGTCGGCATTGAAGAAGTCGAGGACAACGGAGAACCGTTTGAAGAAAAGATGACTCGCCTTACCTCCGAATTATCGGAGATGTTTGCAAAGTCCCACGAATTAGAGGACGAAATCCGCAGAAAATTGGGGGCGATAGGGTATGAAGTATAAGCTTTCTGAGGTGATGGACTTAATTGGCGGTGGAACTCCCAAAACCAGTAAGCCTGAATATTGGAATGGAAATATTCCGTGGCTATCCGTTAAAGATTTTAACAATGGTTTCAGATATGTTTATGAAACAGAAAAATCAATAACACAATTAGGGTTGGAAAATTCATCGACTAAACTCTTGCAAAAGGGTGATGTAATTATTTCTGCAAGAGGAACAGTTGGCGAAATTGCGACAATTCCGTTTCCAATGGCATTTAATCAGTCCTGTTACGGACTTAGAGCGAAAAGCGGAATAGTTACAAGTGATTATTTGTATTACCTAATAAAGTACAATGTATCGGTGTTAAAGAAGAATACTCACGGTTCGGTGTTTGATACCATAACACGAAGCACTTTTGACAATATCGTAGTTGAAATTCCAAGTATTGAAATACAAGAAAAGATAGCTTCGATATTAAGCGATTATGATGTAAAAATCGAACTTAACAATGCGCTAAACAATAATTTAGCGGCTTAGATGTCTAGGTCGGAGACATCCATCTCGCCGGCCAATAATTGTGGAAGCAGAGCATCGCGCAATCCTACAAGGGTAGAACTTTCGTTAACGTGGAGAACAATTGCATCAAATATAGGCGACACGAGTGAATTGAAGCTCTTCAGCTCAGAGGTTGATGGCTGGTGTATGGGCATTCTTCGTAGTTCTCCCAGACTGATATACTTCTGCGTGCTACCTGCAAGGCATTTTTCAATATGTCGTTGAGCTTCATCGCTTTTTAAATAGCATAAAAAGTAGTAGACTAGATCAGGTGTTTGTGAAGTTTTGAATAGAGCAACATTCTTAATCGCAAAATCCACTGTGCGGTCTGGAATATAGGAAATCAACCCAATAGTCCCTATCATGCTCATCAAAATATCCTGAGTTTCAACAAGGCTACGGCTGTTAATTTTATCAAAGTCTGTTTTAGAGATAAGATTTGCGGAGCTTCTATCAACACCAAAAGGTAAAAGATGCTTTGATGTTATAAGCGGATATCCAGTTTCCTGTGCTTTAGGAGAATCATGAGTACCATCTCGGACGTCAATTATCTTTGCCAGTTCAGTTTGAATAGGGTGCGAGACAGAAAAACACTTTTCGTAAATAGCCTGCGCTTGCTGCTCTAAATTATTGTTTATTACATTGTTAAAAGGAGAAACTTAATGGCTAAAAAGGAAAATAAAGAAATAACGATTCGTTCCAGTGCGGCAGAATATCTAACATATATAGCTTCGGTAGGAGAAGATGAAACAAGTATAGAAATGCGTTATGAAGATGAAAATATTTGGTTGACGCAAAAAATGATGGCAGTGTTGTATGATGTTGATGTGCGTACAATAAATTACCATGTGAAAAAGATATTTAACGATAGTGAACTTCAAGAGGATTCAGTTATCCGAAAATTTCGGATAACTGCTGCTGATGGAAAAACCTATAACACAAGTCATTATTCATTGGAAATGATTATAGCTGTGGGTTTTAAAGTTAATTCTGAAAGAGCTATTCAGTTCAGGAAATGGGTCAATAACATAGCTAAAGAATACACCATAAAGGGATGGGTTATGGATGTAGAAAGGCTAAAACGGGGAACGTATTTAACTGAAAAGTATTTCGATGAACAGTTAGAACGAATTAGAGAGATTCGCGCGAGCGAGAGAAAATTCTATCAGAAAATAACGGATTTATACGCAACAGCGATAGATTATGATAAGAATTCAACAGCGACAAAGAGGTTTTACGCTACTGTACAAAATAAAATGCACTATGCCATTCATGGCCGCACTGCCGCGGAATTAATTGTTGAAAGGGCAGATCACAAGAAAGAACACATGGGGCTTACTACATGGGCTGATGCGCCTGATGGTAAAATCAAGAAAAGCGATGTTGTGATTGCAAAAAATTATTTATCAGAAGAAGAGATGAGTCAACTTAATAGGATGGTATCTGCATATCTGGATTTTGCGGAAACTATGACATTGCGGCATATCCCGTTGACGATGCAAGACTGGGAAACAAGACTCAATAGATTCATTGAAATGTTTGAATTTGGGATATTAAAGGATGCTGGAAAAGTATCTGCGGAAATAGCAAAGCTGCATGCAGAAACAGAATTCGAAAAATATCGGATAATTCAGGACCGTCTCTTTATGTCAGATTTTGACAAATATATGATTGAACTGGAAGAACAATCTAAAAACTTGAAATCTGATAAATAATACATATCCTTTCATCAACGGCGAAAGGTGCAATAAAGGAACTGCCGTTGCCTGTCGTTCTCTTAGTAATTTTCTAAGGAGAATTGACTGTGAAACAAGATTTAATTAAAGATGTTATTCAGGGAATGTTACCGTATCTGAACAATGCTCAAAACGAAAAATTACAGACAGTTTTGCAATATTCACTTGCAAAATATGAGGTGATAGAAAACCAACACCAAGATAAAAGTGTGGAGCAGAATTATGTAGAGCTGTTTTTATCGGCAAAACGGATAGAGGGTTGTTCTGAGAAATCTCTTAAATATTACAGAGCAACCATTGAAATTATGCTTAATGAACTGCAGAAAAATGTTAAGCACATAGTTACAGACGACATCAGAGGATACTTGACGGAATATCAGGAAAAGAAGAAGTCTAGCAAGGTAACGATAGACAATATCCGACGTATTTTATCCAGTTTCTTCTCTTGGCTGGAGGATGAGGATTATATATTGAAAAGTCCGGTCAGACGAATTCATAAGGTCAAAACTGGAACGAACATAAAAGAAACATATACAGATGAATCCCTTGAACTAATGCGTGATAATTGTACTGAACTTAGAGACTTGGCGATCATAGAGATGCTTGCTTCAACGGGTATGCGTGTTGGTGAAATGGTGTTGCTTGACCGAAATGACATTAATTTCAACGAGAGAGAATGTGTTGTTTTTGGCAAAGGCAGTAAAGAACGAGTCGTTTATTTTGACGCTCGGACAAAGATACATTTGCAGAACTACTTGGAAAGCCGAACGGACGATAATCCGGCGCTGTTTGTATCACTGAAATCGCCACACGAAAGGTTGAAAATAGGTGGCATTGAAGTCCGTCTAAGGGAATTGGGAAAGCGATTAGGACTAAACAAGGTGCACCCGCATAAGTTCAGGCGTACTCTTGCAACTATGGCGATAGATAAAGGAATGCCCATTGAGCAACTGCAACAGCTTTTGGGGCATAGAAAGATAGACACGACCTTACAGTACGCAATGGTAAAACAAAGCAATGTGAAAATTGCTCATAGAAAATATATTGGATAGAGAGGAAAACGAATATGACTGAATGGATTGAGTGCAAAATATCTGACATTGGAACGGTTGTTGGTGGTTCAACTCCTTCGACAAAGAGAACCGAAAATTATGAAAATGGAACTGTTGCTTGGATAACACCCAAAGATTTATCTACATTCAGTGGTCGCTATATTCAGCGTGGCGAAAGAAATATTACTGAAATAGGATTGAAAAGCTGTTCTACGCAGTTGCTGCCAAAGAATACTGTGTTGTTTTCTTCAAGGGCGCCAATTGGATATGTGGCTATTGCCGCAAATGAGGTATGTACCAACCAGGGGTTTAAGAGCGTTGTTCCAAATGAAAATACCGATCCGCTTTTCTTATATTATTTGCTCAAATATAATAAGGATAAAATCGAAGGTATGGGAAGCGGAACAACATTCAAAGAAGTATCAGGAAACACTATGAAGAATATTGTTGTTTCTGTTCCGAAAGATAAGAAAGTGCAAGAGACAATATCCGCTATACTTGGCTCTATTGATGATAAAATCGAAGAAAATGAGAAAATAAACAATAATTTAGAGCAGCAAGCTCAGGCAATTTATCAGCATATGCTTATCGACAATCCCAATTCTGATTGGATTGAAGGCTCTCTAAGCGATATCGCTGATATTACTATGGGGCAATCCCCAAGCGGCAGTAGCTATAATGAGGACGGAATAGGCACAATCTTCTTTCAAGGTCGTGCTGAATTCGGCTTTAGATTTCCAACTATCCGCCTTTATACCACCGAACCGAAGCGAATGGCTCGTATAAACGACACCCTGATGAGTGTTCGTGCGCCGGTTGGAGACCTTAATGTTGCTCATACAGACTGTTGTATTGGTCGTGGACTTGCCGCTATTCATTCTAAAAATAAACATCAGTCTTTTGTGCTCTACACGATGTTTTCGCTCAAAAAGCAGTTGGATATATTCAATGGCGAAGGTACAGTTTTTGGCTCTATCAATCGCAATTCGCTAAATGATATGCCAATTCTTATCCCCTCCGATAAAGCAATCGAGGAATTTGACAGAATGGTTGCACCTATGGACGCCGCAATACGCAATAATTATAATGAAATTTGCTGTTTGCAGGCTGTTCGAGACACCTTGCTTCCGCGTCTGATGTCAGGCGAACTTGATGTCTCCGACATCGACCTTTAAGCCGCTAAATTATTGTTTACCGCAGGTATGGACGAAAATAAAAAAATAGTTGAAAGTATTCATATAAAAAGGAGACACATATTGGCTTATAAAGAATTAGAAGTTGACGAACTCATTGAAATTGATTCTGTTAGTTCCTTTATCAGTGCTGTAAAGGAATTGCAAGATTCTGCTGATGGTTCCTCTACAGAATTGTATTTTCGTGGGCAGGATGCAGAGTTTTGGGATATTGAGCCGAGTGTATTCAGAAACGAAATGTTAAGTGTTGAACATAGGCTTATGCAAATCCCATTACAGAAAATACCAACGGAATTCAAAGAACTAAATACGGCATTTGATATTATGACAAAATATCAGCATTATGGTATGTGTACAAGGCTTTTAGATTTAACAACCAATCCTTTAGTTGCACTGTATTTTGCTTGTAAAAATCATGGTGATGAGCCCTATATGAATGATGATGGCGAAGCTTTGCATGAGCCATATGGAGTAATTTATTTTACTCGAAATTACTATCCCTCTTCACCAACAGATCTTGAAATTCAAATTATCGCGGCATTGGCCAATTATGATCTTTCAAAAGAAAACACTGTCTCAAATATTCTTACACAGTTAAAGTGCGACGGTATTATTGACGAAGAAAGAAGGGATAAATGGTCGCAGGAAGATGGTTTTTTGGAGTTTGTAAATATTATTCAAAGAAACTATATGGTTACTCCTACATATACTAACGAGCGCTTAAGAAAGCAAAGTGGTATTTTTCTTCTTGCAAGCTTGTTTACCATTTCGAGTGGCGCAGATATAGAAAATTCAGTTATATCTAAATCAAAAGGTAATTTGAGAGATGCATTTGAAAAGAAATTTTTCTTTGTGCGTGGCGAAAACAAAGAAGAAATTTTGAAAGAGCTTGACTTATATAACATCAACGAAGCAACTTTGTTTCCAGAGTTGGAGCACCAACTCAGCTATATTAAATATGTAAACAGTGAAAATGTGCAAGCTGTGGCTGAATTTGAAAAATATGAGATTCATTCTAAAACAGATGCCATATCGTATACTATTAATGATGATAATTTGAATAAATATATTATCTCAAACCTATCAAACATTTTGAGTGGCATAGTCGAATCTGAAGAGATAAATGAGCTAAAGAGTATTATTCAAAACAATTTTGCTGTTGATTGGTATAACCGGGAGACCATCATAAGCAAAATGAGAATGTCTATTTCGGGTTACTATTTTGCAAAGTTCAAGGATAAAAAAATGGCAAAGAAAAAGGCGACGCAAATTACCGAGCTATTAAGACAAGCTGTCGCAGAATACACGTCGACTGATGTAGAAAGTGGGGAATGAAGATGTTAGGATTATACACTGAAGCCGATTATGAAAATTCTGTAATCGAGCTGTTCGGAAATGATTTGAGGTACGATTATGTATATGGGCCAGATATTGAAAGGGACTTCTATTCCCCATTATACGAAGATGTCTTGATGGATTGTCTGTATCGCTTGAACAGGAGTTTACCTGATGACGCAATTCAGGATGCTTTGTTTAAGCTTAAAAACTTTGAAAACGGAGAACTTGTGCAGAAAAACTCTGTATTTATGGACTATCTGCAAAACGGTATCCCTGTAAGATTTTTTGTCAACGGCGAGGAGCGATCCTCTATCGTCTATCTTGTTGACTATAATAATCCCGACAATAATTCCTTTATCGTAGCCAATCAATGGACTTTCATAGAAAATAGCAATAAGCGCCCTGATGTAATTCTCTTTTTGAACGGCTTACCGGTAGTTTTGATTGAGCTAAAATCCCCTTCTCGTGAAGAAACGGATGCTTCCGAAGCGTACAGGCAGCTTCGTAACTATATGCAAGAGATCCCATCCATGTTTATTTACAATGTTATCTGTGTAATGAGCGACCAGTTAACCTCCAAAGCAGGTACGATCACCTCAGGTGAAGATCGTTTTATGGAGTGGAAAACAAAAGACGGCAACTATGAAAACACGCAATATGCACAGTTTGATACTTTCTTTGAGGGTATGTTCGCAAAGGAGCGATTGCTGGATATTATCAAGAACTTTGTTTGCTTTTCAAATGAGGGTGTCAATTCATTCAAAATACTTGCTGGATACCATCAGTATTTTGCGGTTAGAAAGGCAATTGAATCTACGAAACATGCTACGGTTACCGATGGCAAAGGCGGTGTTTTCTGGCATACACAAGGAAGCGGGAAATCGCTTTCTATGGTTTTTTATGCGCATTTATTGCAGGAAGCATTGGATAGCCCTACTATCGTTGTGCTCACCGATAGAAACGACCTTGACGACCAGCTTTACGGTCAATTTGCAAAGTGTAAGGACTTTTTAAGGCAGGAGCCTATGCACGCAGAAAGCCGAGAACATCTGAAAACATTGCTTGCCGGCAGACAGGCAAATGGAATTATCTTTACCACAATGCAGAAATTTGAAGAATCTCACGAACCTCTTTCTGAACGCCATAATATTGTCGTTATGGCGGATGAGGCGCACAGAGGTCAGTACGGGCTTGCCGAAAAGATTAAAATTACAAAGAACGAAGAAGGTGAAGATGTTGCAAAGCGAGTTGTTGGTACAGCTCGTATCATACGTAACACTTTACCGAATGCTACATATATTGGTTTTACAGGTACGCCTGTTTCTTCCAAAGACCGAAGTACCCGTGAGGTTTTCGGAGATTATATCGATATCTACGACATGACGCAGGCGGTTGAAGATGGAGCTACGCGTCCGGTCTACTATGAAAGCCGGGTAATCAAGCTTAATCTTGACGAAGCAACTTTGAAGATGATTGATGCCGAGTATGATATTATGGCGCAGAATGCCGACAAAGAAGTTGTTGAGAAGAGCAAACGAGAACTTGGACAGGTGGAAGCAGTTCTCGGCAACGACAGTACTATAAATTCTCTTGTCTGTGATATCCTTGACCATTATGAAAATAACCGTGAGGATTTGCTGACAGGAAAGGCAATGATTGTTGCATACTCTCGTCCTATTGCTATGAAAATTTACAAGCAAATTTTGGAGCTTCGTCCTGCTTGGACTGAAAAGGTTGCAGTCGTTATGACTTCCGGCAACAATGACCCGGAAGAATGGAGACAGATTATTGGAAACAAGCACCATAAGGACGAACTCGCAAAAAAATTCAAGGATAACAACAGTCCGCTTAAAATAGCGATTGTTGTTGATATGTGGTTGACCGGATTTGATGTGCCGTCCCTTGCTACAATGTATGTTTACAAGCCTATGTCCGGTCACAATCTTATGCAGGCTATTGCCCGTGTAAACCGTGTATTCCGAGATAAAGAAGGAGGTCTTGTTGTTGACTATGTTGGCATTGCAACGGCTTTAAAACAGGCAATGAACGACTACACCTCACGTGATAAAAAGAATTACGGTGATACCGATGTCGCAAAGGTTGCGTATCCGAAATTCTTGGAAAAACTGTCGATTTGTCGTGATAAGTTCCACGGATACGATTATTCCAAGTTCCAGGATGGGACAGACCTTGAAAGGGCAAAAACCATTAGCGGTGCTGTCAACTTTATTATGGGTAGAGAAAAAATTGATGAAAAGGATTCTTTTGTAAAGGAAGCACTTATGCTTCATCAGGCATTATCTCTTTGCTCTTCGTTGGTTGATGAGGAAAACAGATTTGAAGCGGCGTTTTTTGAGTCCGTTCGTGTACTGATTCTCAGGCTTACGAATACTGGCGTAGACAAGAAGATTTCTCTGCTGGAAATGAACGCAAGGATAAATGAGCTTTTGAAGCAGAGTGTTAAGAGCGATGGTGTTATCAATCTTTTCTCTGACATCAAAGAAGAATTTTCATTGTTTGACCCGAAATTTCTACAAGAAGTCGCCAATATGAAAGAAAAGAACCTTGCAGTTGAACTGCTGAAAAAGCTGATTGCGGAGCAAGTGTTGGTCTATCGTAGGACGAATGTTGTTAAGTCCGAAAAATTCAGCGAGATTATGCAGCGTTCTATTAATGCTTATCTCAACGGTATGCTTACCAATGAAGAAGTCATTGAAGAAATGTTGAAGCTCGCAAAACAAATAGCTGCGGCGCAAAAAGAGGGCGACAAGCTTGGCTTGACTGCTGATGAACTTGCTTTCTATGATGCATTAACAAAACCGCAGGCAATCAAGGATTTCTATGAGAATGATGAATTGATTGCTATTACAAAAGAATTAGCGGACACTTTGCGTAAAAACCGTACAATTGACTGGCAGAAAAGAGATTCTGCCAGAGCCAAGATGCGTATGATGATTAAAAAGCTTTTGAAGAAACATCGTTATCCGCCGGAAGGTATGGAGGACGCTGTACAGACGGTCATGACGCAGTGTGAACTATGGGCAGATAATACTGATATAGAACGGCAGGAAGAAGTCATTGATTATTCTTTTGGGTTGGAAGAAAATTTAAGTAGGGTTGCTGAAGATCCAAAACCGTATAACGAGAAGTAAGCGTATTTTAAGCATGCAATTAAGTCAGGTGATTGATGTGAATTATTTTTTTATAGAATTGTCATTCAAGGGTTTCAGGCCATCCTGACATACGCATTTATGCTACGGCAGGAGTATAAATGCAGTGCTTGCTAAGTAATGTGCACGTAAGAATCAGCGATTTTTTGCGTGTGACATGTCGCGATTCACTTTGGCTGTGTAGTAGCTGTCTATCGTTACAGGAGCGTTGTACATCAGCGTTATCAGGAAGGCTCGTATATATGCCACATCGGATTTACAGCGGCTAAGTTCATCGAGAACATATTTTATATGTTCGATGTTGAGCTTGTGGAATCGCTCCTTTACCTGAGATGAAGACCGCTCTTCTTTGTTTACTCGGATAGTTTTTTTGCTGCTTGTAAGTACTTCTGCCGCGATATTTACGAGCTCATCTATCGCAGTTTTCTTAAATGGCAGATCGGATATGAGAGCTTCGTAATGGATCTGATCTTTGAAAACGGCAGCCGCCTCAGCCGGAAGTGGATAGTCTTTTGTAATAATATTCTCTGTTGTGTTCTCTGTATTTGTATG
>JABLTR010042359.1_pt1 | contig 143378 bp, 123 predicted proteins | sample 7160071 | NCBI WGS metagenome assembly JABLTR01 (sample SAMN14651230, study PRJNA627086) | human gut metagenome | isolation source: feces | host: Homo sapiens
CAATTAAAGATAGCATAGTCCTCGATAGCTCAGTGGTAGAGCATTCGGCTGTTAACCGAAGGGTCGTTGGTTCGAGCCCAACTCGGGGAGTTCTGGAAACATTTCATAGACGTAAGTTTATGGAATGTTTTTATTTATTTAAAAATCAACGAACCTACGTAGACGGAATATGGGACAATAATTCATAATGAAAGGAGATTAAACAAAAATAAACAGAAGAAATAGGGAAAACCAAATGGTAGCATTCTGGTAATGGCGGTATTCTTGCCTGCTATAATTAACTCAGTTTTAGGAAAAGGAGATAGTAGCATGGCAAGACCAGCATTTACAGAAGCGCAGATCATACAGAAGACGTTGGAGAATGTCCGTAGTTTTTACAATCGCAAGCAGGAGATAGCAGTACTTCCAACGGCCGATGATTTTGTCTGGATCGGGGCGTATGATTCCCAGTGGAGTGAAGGCCGGGACCAGTTTGTTGAACTGGCTGGTATAGAGCATGAAGAGTTTCCAATCCTGTTGTCAGATGAAGAATATCATCTTCTCTTTCATGAGAGGAATGTATGGGTTGTATATGGACGTTATAAAGTCACTGCGACAAAGGAGGATGGGAGCGTATTTCATGTGCATGTCCGGGGTACCTATGTGTGGCGTATGGTAAATGGCGAACTGAAATTGGCCCATGTCCATGATTCTCATGGCGATATGCCAATAGGCCAACGGGCTTTCGAAGAAAGGCAGTATCTGGCCGATGCGGATTTCCTGGAATATATGAAGCACATGGATATGCAAAAGGCGAATCAAGAGAAGATTGTATTTCGGGATAAGGAGAAGAATTACCATTATCTATTTCCTTCCGATATTCTTTATCTGAAGGCAGCGGCGCAGTATTCTATTGTGCATACGAAGTCGGATCGTTTTAAGACTTGGGGGCTGCTGGCTGATTTTGAGAAAAAAGTGCCGGAGACATTCAGACGTATTCATAAGAGTTATCTTGTGAATACGATGTATATTGACAGCGTCAGACGCTATCGGGCGTCCTTAACGGATGGGCAGGAACTGCCTATTGGAAAAGAACGCTATATGGAACTGAAGAAGCATCTTCAGAATGGAATATAAAGCAGAGGATTCGTGGCTTTTCCTGTAAAGGCCGCGGATCCTTTTATTCTTTACATATGTTTTATAGTAAGTGTAAAGGTGTTGACTTTTTATGCCGAAGGAATATAATGAACCTTAGGAAACGGTGAAGCCGTTTTTATTTTCGGAATTTATGGAACGGGTTCCACATCCTGTTATCAGAATTATAATTGGAGGTTACATATGTCAAAGGAATTAATGCAGATGAATATTCAAAGGGCGCAATTAAGAATCGAAGCGGAGAAGGAAGAAGTCGCCAAAGGCAGCATGCGCCAGCGCTATCATTTTATGCCGCAAGCCGGCTGGATGAACGATCCGAATGGGCTGCTATATTATAAAGGGAAATACCATTTCTTTTTTCAGCACAATCCATATAGCAGTTTCTGGGATTGTATGCATTGGGGCCACGCGATCAGCGACGATATGCTTCATTGGGAGTATCTGCCGGAGGCGCTGGCTCCAAGCGAGGCATATGACAGCCATATGAAGGGCGGATGCTTTTCCGGAAGCGCGATAGAGCATGAAGGCAGGCTGTACTTAATCTATACAGGCGCTACGAATGTGGGAAACGGGATGGAACAGACGCAGTGCATCGCTTATAGCGAAGATGGAATCCATTTTGAGAAATATGATGGAAATCCGGTGATTGAAGCGCCGGAAGGCGTGCCTGCCTGTTTTTTCCGGGATCCAAAGGTATGGAAGCACGAAGATTTATTTTATATGGTATGCGGAGCCAGCCGGGGGGAAAGAGGACAGGCTCTGCTGTACAGATCAAAAGACCTGCTTCATTGGGAATATGTAAATGTATTGGCGGAAAGCCGGGGAGAGTGGGGATACATGTGGGAATGTCCGGATTTCTATTCCCTTGGGGACAAGTATGTCCTGACATTTTCTCCCATGGGAGCCGGTGATAGAAAAAGCGTATATCTGACCGGGGATTTTGACTATTCCACCGGGAAATTCTGCTACCAGACATCGGGGGAGATTGACTGGGGACATGATTACTATGCGCCGCAGTCATTTCTTGCGCCGGACGGACGCCGGCTGATCGTAGGATGGGCCAATGAATGGGAATGGATGTCCTATTGGAAAGACTGGGGGCCAACCTACAAGGAAGGGTGGTGCGGCTCTTTCAATATTCCAAGGGAGGTCAGGCTTATGGAAGATGGCACGCTTCAGTTCCGTCCGATCGAAGAAATCAGATCCATCAGGGAGGGTGCTTACAGGGAGGATGCCTTGCTTCTGGAGCCGGGAAAGGAATATGACCTTAAAGCGGGCGACGGAGTGGCATATGAACTAAAGATGAAGATAGATCTTGAACATACGGACGCTTCCCGGATAGAGTTGATGCTAAGAGGTGACGGGCAGAGGAGGACCAGATGCGTCATAGACCTTAAGAAAGCCCAGATAAGCGTGGACAGAAGCCTGGCGGACGGCTGGAGCAAAGGGGTATCCAGAAGTCCTTTATTCCTGAAGAATAAGAAGAAGCTGGATATCCATATCCTGTCAGACCAGAGTTCCTTGGAACTATTTACGGATGACTATCGAAATAATCATTCCATGAACGTGTTTGCGGGAAATGAACAGGATAGAATGTACATATGCGCCGTAGATGGCCAGGCGCGGATCGAGGATATAGAATCCTATGGCTTGAAAAGAACAATGTAGTTAATGGGGAAGAAAAGAGGGAAGAAGCATGGCAAGTATCAGAGATGTGGCGAAAAAAGCAAATGTAGGACCGGCTACCGTATCCAGGGTCCTGAATAACAGCGGCTATGTATCGGAAGAGTCACGGCGCAGGATAGAGCAGGCGATGATGGAACTGGACTATACGCCGAATGAACTGGCCAGGAATCTGTTTCGAAAGAAGACGGGGATCGTAGCGTTACTGGTCCCCAGCATCTCCCATCCGTTTTTTGCCGCGTTTGTGGAAAAAGCCGAGGAAGCCCTCCATAGTCGAGGATACAAGACGATGCTCTGCAATACGGCAAAAGAGGAAAATGCAGAACTGGAATATCTGGATATGCTGAACCGCCATATCGTAGACGGGATTATCAGCGGCGTCCATTCGCTGGAGATCGAAGAATATCAGAAGATTAAGAAGCCGATCGTTGCATTGGACCGGTATCTTGGGGCGGATATCCCTGTTGTGGCGGTGAACCATGAAAAGGGCGGCCGGATGGCGGCAGAAGAACTGGCGGGCAGCGGGTGCAGGATGGTGCTGCACTTTAGAGGCGATCAGGCGGTAGAATCCCCTTATCATGACCGCCATCATGCATTTGACCGTATCATGAAAGAAAGACAGGTGGAAGTGTATTCTTATGAATTGGAACGAAACCGTTTTGACATGGAGTATTTTGAGGCAGTCATCCAGGACATATTTTCCAGAGAGATAAAGTTTGACGGCGTATTTGGCACGGATATGCTGGCGGCTTTATACTTAAGGGAGGCAAAAGGAAGGGGCCTTCGTGTTCCGGAGGACGTTCGGGTTGTATCCTATGATGGAACCTATGTGTCCAGGATGACACGACCCGGGATGACGGCAATCATACAGCCAGTAGAAAAACTGGCCAATGAGGCGGCGAAAATGATTGACCTTCTGATTAACGGCGAAGCCTGCCATGAAGATAAGGTGGTGATGGAAGTCGGATTTCAGCAAGGAGAAACTACATTCCGGGACAGATGACATAGATTCATTTATGAAAGCGGCTACTTATTTGTATTTTCAATAAATGCCATAATATAACAAAAAAAGCAATAAGACACATAAGCCGGGAAATGATAGACTTAAACCATACGGGATTAAACCAAAAAGAGGTGATGGCTTATGAATTATATTGGGATTGACATCGGCTCTACTGCTTCCAAGGTCGTAGTACGGGGAAGCAAAGAGGCGTATTTTGTGCTGCCCACAGGCTGGAGCAGCAAGGAGACGGCCCAGACTATCCGGGCCAGGCTAAAAGAGATGGGGATTGATGTGGACGATGAGGCAACGAAGGTGGTTGCCACAGGATATGGCAGAATCGTGGTAGACTATGCGGACCGGACGATCACGGAGATCACCTGTCACGGGCGGGGAGGCCGGGAACTGGCAGGCGAAAACTGTATGATCATCGATGTGGGGGGACAGGATACGAAGGTTATCTCGTTAAAGGATGGCGTGGTATATGACTTCCTGATGAATGATAAATGCTCCGCGGGAACAGGCAAGTTTCTGGAGATCATGGCCAACCGGCTGGGGGTTACGCTGGAGGAATTATTTGATCTGGCAGATCAGGGGACGGCCATCCCGATCAGTTCCCTGTGCACGGTATTTGCGGAGACGGAGATCATCAGCTATATCGGAGAAGGCAGGGAACGAAGAGACATCGCGGCCGGAGTGGTAGAATCAGTGGCGGAGAAGGTAGCGCAGCTTGCGAAGCGCCAGTCTTTGCAGGATCAGATCATCCTCACCGGAGGATTGAGCAACAGCCCTTATTTTGCGGGACGTCTGTCGGAGAAACTGGGAAAGACGGTGCAGACAAGGGAAATGGGAAAATACGCGGGCGCGCTCGGCGCGGCGTATCTTGCGGAAGAGAAAGGTTAACAGGAGGAAGAGAAGATGGAACTTATCAAGGAATTGCCAGAGGTATTTGAAGAGTTTGCGGAACAGAGACAGAAATCGTTCCTGGGTATTAAGAAACTGAAAGATGAAGGAGTGCCGATCGTAGGCGTATACTGTACATATTTCCCTCAGGAAATTGCGGTTGCCATGGGTGCGGCGGTGGTTGGGCTTTGCTCCACTTCCGATGAGACGATCCCGGCAGCGGAAGAAGACCTTCCAAAGAATCTATGCCCTCTGATCAAGTCCAGCTACGGGTTTGCCAAGACCGACAAATGTCCGTTCTTTTACTTTTCCGACGTGGTGGTTGGAGAGACGACCTGCGACGGAAAGAAAAAGATGTACGAGTATATGTCTGAATTCAAGCCAGTATATCTTATGGAACTTCCGAACCGACAGACGGAGGAAGGACTGATTCTGTGGAAGAAGGAGATTATCCGATTCAAAGAATATCTGGAAGATAAGTTTGATATAGAAATTACTGATGAGAAGGTACGTGAAGCCACACATACCATGAACGAGGTAAGGAAGTCCATGAAGCGGCTGTCCGCGCTTATGGCATATGATCCGGCTCCGGCTACCGGACTGGATATGTTCCATGTCATGTATGGAAGTACCTTCAAATTTGATAAGTCTGTAATTCCATCAGAAGTAGACGCGCTCACAAAACAGCTGGAGGATGAATACGCGCAGGGCAAGCATCTTGACAAGCGGCCGCGCATCCTTGTGACCGGCTGCCCTATCGGCGGCGCGACGGAGAAAGTCATCAAGGCCATCGAGGATAACGGAGGCGTTGTCGTTGCTTTTGAGAACTGCGTAGGCGCGAAGAATCACGACCAGCTGGTGGATGAAGATAATCCGGATATCTACGATGCCCTGGCCCGCAGATATATGGACATCGGATGCTCAGTCATGACGCCGAATCCCAACAGGATTGACTTAATGGGAAGGCTGATCGACGAATTCCATGTGGACGGCGTGGTAGAAGTGATCTTGCAGGCCTGCCATACATACAATATTGAGACCAAGGGTATCCGCAAGTTTGTAAATGAAAAGGGCAAGCCCTACATCAGCGTGGAGACGGACTATTCTATGGCAGACTGCGGACAGCTGAATACAAGAATGGCAGCGTTTGTGGAAATGCTGTAGAAATCCATTCCGGCAATTATAAAAATTCGCACTAACCGGTCAATTGATAAGGAAGAATCGATTGACCGGTTTTTCTGCTTAAACTGTGGAGAAAAGTTTGCAAATACTTCGTATGTTTGCTTGAATAGCAAAGAGGGGTATGCTAATATTTACCATATCAGACATTCTGATTTCTAAAATTAATCAATGGCAGTTCGCCGACAAATCCAATGTTCAGATCAAATTTAAAAATGACGGGAGGGATGGCCTATGGGGGAAGTTTCTTGTTTTGTGTCTGTTAAGTAACTGATGGTTGTGATAAAATAAAAGGAGAAACATATGAGTAAACAACAGAATATGATACCATTGCAAGAATTAAACCTTACCAGCCGTTTTTTATTTGAAGAGGTATTGGAAGATCCCAGGACCCATCAGGATATATTAGAGATTATCTTCCAAAAAGAAATCCCTCTGCTTGAAAAGAATGAGACCGAAAAAGAATTAAGAGTGTCTCCGCTGCTTCGCTCCATCCGAATGGATGTATTTTCCATGGATCAGGAAAAGGTTATTTATAATACGGAAATGCAGCAGAAAAGAAGGGCAGATTTGGCGAAGCGCAGCAGATACTACCAGTCCATGACGGATACATCATTGCTGGAGCCAGGAGTACCGGATTACAATCGGCTGAATACGTCGTATATTATAATGATAATGCCGTTTGATTTATTCGGTTATAAAAGGTATGTATATACATTTCGATCCAGGTGCGAGGAGGAGGCAGAGTGCATTCTTGAAGATGGGGCAACCCGAATATTCTTGAATACCCGGGGAGAGAATGATAGCGAGGTTCCCCGGGAACTGGTAGAGTTCCTGCACTATCTGGAAAATACGACGGATGAGGCAGCAGCCGGGACGGACAGCGAGAGGATTAAAAGGATCCATAAACGGGTTTGCGAGGTAAGGCTTAGCGAGGAAGTCGGGGTGAAGTATATGCAGGCATGGGAAGAGAAATATTATGAGAAACAGGAGGCCAGGGAGGAAGGCATAAAGCTTGGCATTGAGGAAGGCATTCAAACAGGCGAGAGAAGAAAATTGAGGGAATTGGCTATAAAGAAGCAGCAAAAGGGAAAATCTATAGAGGAGATTGCGGAAATCCTGGAAGAGGATGAAGAGACGATTCGGCAGTTGCTGGAAGAGCAGGCCTGATTATATCGTAAACGCAATATTAATTTTAGTAAGAGAAGAGATACATGAACAAAGCAGGCAAGAGATATGCCTGCTTTTATATTGCTTGAAAACGTAAGATTAGACAAATAGAAGGGTCTGTCTACATAAAAAACATTTACGCATGTTTGTTCCTTTATCTTTTGCGGATATGTGCCTAGAATGTTAATTAAATAACAAAACTTTAGCAGAAAGGAGAACAAAAAGGAATGAAAGATTATCTAGGTTTTAAAGGAAAGGTATGCGTTGTATCTGGAGCAAGAACAGGTGTAGGAAAAGCGGCTGCGGAAATTCTTGTTGATCTTGGAGCGAAGGTATACGCGGCAGGCAGAAACAGGGGGGAGATTGAGGGGATTGAGAAATTTGTCATTATGGACTTATGCAGTAAAGAGTCAATTGACAAAGCGTTTAAAGAATTCCCGGAGAAGATTGACTGTTTTATCGGCTGCGCTGGATTATTTGGGGATGTAAATGATTTTATGTCTGTAACTATCACGAATTTTGTCTCGAATAAATACATAATCCAGGAATATTTAAGTAAGCGTATTGTCGACAAAGGTACGATTGGTTTTGTAACATCTAATAACGGGACGCACTGGGAGCAGGAAAGATTTAGAAAAGAGTGTCAGGCAACCATTGAGGCAGAGGGCTGGGAAGGAACGATACAGCAGCTTATCGATTCCGGATTAAGCCAGAAAACAGGGATGGATGGGTATAATTTTTCTAAAAGGTGCATGAACAATTTTCTGACCAGGACTGCCCATGATCTAAGCAAGCGTAATGTCAGGGTCAATTATGTCCTGCCTGGCCCCATTGATACCAAAATGCTTCATGCGTGTATGGATAATGCGGGAGCGCCAGTGGAAAGCCTGCTGGATTCAGTGCTGGAAAACGCTGACCATATCTGCGCGCCAGAGGAGGTTGCGGCTCCATTGATCGCTATGTGCTCAAATATGATGACCTATGTAACAGGGGCGGGGATATATACGGATTTTGGCCTGGATTCCTATATCCGGCTTGGACTTATAGAAGACCGGGTTGCCGGACAATATGAACCGTTGATATAAGAAATCAAAGGAGGAGTAGGAAAGATGACGAATAAGACAAGAGCTTGGCTTACATGGCTTGGCCTGGCGATAGTAGGGAGTTTAATGGGGGTTGCATATGGCGCTCCCACGTTGCTGTATGAGACTATACTGGAAAATACCGGGTGCACGCCGACGCAGTTTGGATTTATTTTTTCAGCAATGGGAATTGGCTTATTGATAGGCAGCCTGTTAGTGGGGAAAGCGATTGAGATAAATAGCAAAGCGTTTTCTATGGCAGGCTCGCTTTGCGCATTAATTCTTTATGCGGCAATTGGGCTAAGCAATAGTATTTTTGTAATTATTGTTGCGGGATTTTTGTATGGATTAATCTTCCAGTTTTGCGGAAATTCATTGCTGAGTGCCATGTGCGCGAGATGGTTCAATATAGGCAGGGGGAAAGTCGTATCTATTGCATTTGTATTGCAGGCATTAGCGAGCGTTATACTGAATCCTATTTTGGCAAAACTGGTAGTAGCGATAGGAGGAAAGGCAGCGGCCCTGCTATTAGGAATTGTATTTTCGGGAGTATCCTTTTTCCTCCTGGCATTTGCGGTGAGCAGATTCCCGGAACATTATAATATGAAAGCGATTGATCTCGGGAAAAATATGAAGGAAGAAAAGATATCAGAAGAAAAAGAAGCAGAAGGATACGAGTGTTCTTTGCCAGTGTTAAAAATCATTATGACACCCGCGTTTTTACTGCTTGCGGTCAGTGTATTCCTTATGTCTATGGGCTCAAATATTTATTTTAGCAATTCAACCATGATCTTCCAAAGTTTTGGACTGGATTATGAAAGCGCTGCTCTGGCAATGTCCATATATGGAATCGCGGGCATGGCCATTAGTTTTTTGAGCGGCGTGATCATTGATAAGCTTGGGCCGAAGAAAGGGTTATCAATATTTTTTGGGCTTGCGGCAGCAGTCTGCCTTGCGTGTCCGTTATTAAAGGGTTGGACAGGCGCTGTGATTTTTGCTGTATTTATCCCCTGCTGCTCGGTTTGGAATATGATTGCCGCTATGGCGCTGCCAAAGATGTTTGGCGTAAAAAGAAGCGCTTCGCTTATGGGCTATATTAATTTCTGCGGAAGCCTGTGCTCGATCATTATCGGACCGATAGCCACCGGACTTTATGGGATGACAGGCTCATATGTAACGCCTGTCGTTATTACCGGAGCAGGCATAGCGATTGCTACAGTATTTGTATGGATTTCCTTAGGAGATAAGATGGCTGCAGGCGTGCGCAGGCGGGATGAGATGTTTCAGATTAGGAAGAACGCTAATTAAGCGGCATTGAATATTTTTTGATTTCTAGATGGCCGGGATGTCAAGTATTTCAACTAGATTAAAGCGGAATTTATGGTATAATGAACACAATGAGCCAGGCGGGAAGCGTTTGGCGAATGTGTGATAATCACTAATATTCTATATGAGGTGTGCATATGGCTTTAAAAGTTGATACCAGGAGAATACTGGCTGAGTCATTGGAAAATTTATTAGAGAAGAGGGAATTGAAGGATATAACGGTTAATGAGATCGTAGGGAACTGCGGGGCCGCAAGAAGTACGTTTTATCATCATTTTAAAGATAAATACGATCTTGCGAACTGGATATACGAGGATTTCCTGACCGGATATCTGAATACGCAGGAGCACGTGGATATGGATTACTATTCCATGCAATTGGAGCCATTAGAATTCATCTATTCAAAGAAAACTTTCTTTTCGAAGATCTGTAAATATAAGGGCCAGAACTGCTTTTATGAATTTGTGTTTCAGATCACGCAAAAAAGAGCGGTTGAAATGGCCAGGAGAATTCAAAAAACGGATAATCTCCCGGAGGAAATCCTGATAGCAATAGATTATATGTCATCGGGGCATGCCTATCTGCTCAACAAATGGGTGGTGCAGGGATTTTTTATCAAGCCGGATAAGATGGCGCAGTATCTGCTAGAGAATACGGCGCCTGGTATTGAACGCATCTGCAGGGTGGAAGAGTTATAATAGGGAAAGCGTTTAAACCCCTGAAGCATTGGAGTTCCTTTGCTTCAGGGGTTTTGTATTGATTGATAGTGTTAAAAATAAAACAAAATAATCCAAGTGTTGTTTGGATGGACATTCAGGGGTGTTTGTTCATTGTATTTGGAGGGCAGCGAGGTTATAACTGAATCATAGATAATACATAGAACAAATCAAATGTCAGAAAGGATGAAAGGAAATGGAGTTTAAATCAATTTTTACCCCGTTGAAAATCGGGAACATGGTACTTAAGAATCGCCTGGTTATACCTGGAATGGGAAACAATCTTGGCTCAGAAGACGGGGCTGGAGATATGACGCCAAAGGCACAGGCATATTATGCAGAAAGAGCAAAGGGCGGGTATGGGCTCATCATGACAGAGGTTGTCCGTGTAACAGAGGACGGCAATTCCATACCACAGGAAATTAGTATTTATGACGATAAGTTCATTCCTGGCTTAAGAAAGATGGTGGAAGAAGTACATCAATATGGCAGTAAAATCTGCGCGCAGCTTCATCACGCTGGACGTGAAGCAGAAAGAAGCCAGAAAGCACCTTCCCCGATTAAGATGTCTTCTTCGCCATTCTTCAAATCTGTGGCACCTAAGGAACTGACAACACAAGAATGCTGGGAACTGATACATGCATTCAGCGATGCCGCCGTACGCGCTAAGAAAGCCGGATTTGACTGCGTAGAGCTTCATGGTGGCCATCAGTATCTGATCGCACAGTTTCTCTCGCCTTATACAAATAAGAGAACAGACGAATTTGGCGGAAATACGGATAACCGGGCTCGATTCCTTACAGAGATCATCAAGGAGATCAAAGAAAAATGTGGAGATTACCCGGTGATCGTACGTATCAGCGGAGATGAACGGGCATACGGAGGGCGCACGCCGCTTCAGAGCGCGGTACTTGCAAGAATTATTGAGGCAGCAGGCGCCGATGCCCTTAATATCAGCGTAGGGAATGGAGCAACCAATGCAACGGTGGCACCGCCTTCCTACCCCATGGGCCATATTCTTGATGATGCCTCAAGAGTAAAGAAGGCAGTATCAATACCAGTAATTGGAGTAGGACGTGTCCATGATCCCTATATGATTGACGCGGCAATTGACGAAGGATGGGTAGATGCCGTGGCAGTAGGCCGCCAGTCTATCGCTGATCCATACTTCCCGAATAAACTTCTGGCCGGGCATCCGGAAGAGGTATGCCCCTGCGTATCCTGCCTTCAGGGCTGCGTGGGCAGATTAAATGATCCAGATTACCTTGACATTAACTGCCTGATGAACCCATTTGTATCCCGGGAGCATGAATGGAAGATCGAAGAAGCAGGACAAAAGAAAAAAATCGTCGTTATCGGCGCGGGGGCGGCAGGTATGCAGTATGCCCAGATTGCGGCGCAGAGGGGACATGAAGTTATTATTTTTGAAAAGAATGATCGTGTTGGAGGACAGGTTCTTCTGGCGGCTATGCCACCGTCTAAGCAGGCATTTTGCTCGGCAATCCGTTACTGGGAAACGATGTGTCGAAAGTACGATGTTGAGATCAGATTAAATACGACTGCGACAGTAGAATTAATAAATGCGGAGAATCCTGATGTCGTGGTCATCGCAACCGGATCTTTGTCTGCCCATCCTCCGTTCAAGGGGCTTGAAGAACATGCGGTTATGGATGCAAGAGAGGTTCTTATAGGCAAAGTCACTCCAGAACATAAGTCAATGGTTATCGGCGGCGGCCTAGTAGGATGCGAGCTGGCATCCATGCTGGCAGAACAGGGACATGAGATTACGATCGTGGAAATGGGAGACCATCTGCTGCCGGAACTTGCGCTGTGGCAGCAATGGGCACAGCAGGATCTGCTGGAGTTTGTAACCGAAAAGTGCAAGATCCAGACTAGTTCTAAGGTGATGGAAGTATTAAAGGATGGTGTCGTCTTAGAATGCAATGGAGAACAACTGACTCTGGACGGCTATGGCAGCGTGATACTTGCGTGTGGCGCAAAGCCGCTGAATGTATTCTCTGATAAGCTGGGGGATATTCCTGAAGTCCAGGTCATCGGGGATGCTGTGAAAGTGAGCAAGATCATTGATGCGGTTGAAGAAGCGACGAGATATGCGCTCTATGTATAAATAGTATAAGTTATGGCAATTAAGGAAGGGGGTGCGTCAGCCCCCTCCTTTTTTTGTTAGGACAGTTGGAATGCGAGACATTTCAGCTGTTTTGTTTATCCAGTATACAGAGTTAATGATTTGTATATATATTTCTGCCCCAGGCCATGTGATAATTTTAACAAAATATTGAGGGATAACCATGTGGAAAGGAGAAGAAAGTCTTGAAATCAAAAATATATTATGGATATTTTGTGACGTTCCTGGCAGGCTTGACAATTATGGGATCTTATGGAATCTTGTCGTCTTGTATGGGGAATTTTATTGCCGCGGGCATTCTGAAGAAAGGGTGGAATGCAGCAATTGTAGGCCTGGCATATTCTATGCGGCTTATTCCTTCTGCAATATCTCCGCTCGTAGGCATTATACTGGCCAGGTTTGGCCCCCGGCGGACTATTTTTTGGACAACATTATTAACTTCTATAATTGTTATTATATGCGGATACTTTGATTCAGCATGGGGATTCGTATTTGGATTTGGCCTGGCTGTTGGCGTATCAATGTATTTTAATGATAATCTTGCCTGTACTACAGTAATCAATAATTGGTGGGAAAACAGAAGAGGCCAGATGAGCAGTATGTTAATGACGTTTTCATATGCAGGAGGAGTTATCTTTCCTCTTATAATCGCCTGGATGTTAAGGACTTTTGAGTGGAAGACCACAATGTGGCTTTGCGGGCTTCTTCTTTTCTGTATAACAGCCCTTCCGCAGTTTTTCTGGATGAAAGATCGCCCGGCAGAAATGGGATTAAAAATTGAAGAAGGCCTGAAGCCAAAGCAATTGAAGAAAAAGAAGCGGATAACGAATGAGCCGGCGGACGAGCCGGAAGATTGGGATGTGAAATCGGCTCTTAAGACTCCGCAGATATGGATTCTTGGAATTTTGTATGGATTCATCTGTACGCCATTTATTGTAGTTATGAATTATTCCATCACTCATCTTGAAATGAATGGGATGGGAGGAATGCAGGCCACTTATTTTATATCGGGCCTGAGTGTTACGACGTTTATTTTCACGCTGTTTATCGGGACCATTGTTGACTATCTTGGGGTAAAGAAAAGTTTTATACTCGCGTTTTTAATGGGGGCGGTTGGAATTATAAGCATAGTATTTGTAAACTGCAGTTATCTTACCTGGATTATCCCTTTGATATGCTGTCCATTTCCGATGAGTATGGGGCTGCCTATCGTGACTACTGCTGTTGGCGATTATTATGGCAAAAAGAATTTTTCGATAATATGGGGATTTGCGCTGCCGCTTACTACGCTTGCAACGATTGGAATATCACCATTAGTAGGCATTATGCTGGCTCATTTTAATTCGTTGACGCTGGCGTTTGTGGCAGCTTCGCTTCATCAGCTAGTAGGAATTGTCCTCGTGCTTTTTCTGAAGAAGCCGGTTGGGCAACGCTGCCAATAAGTAAATTAAGACATTCTCCCAAGGGACGTTTTCCTGCATGGCGGGTTGACACAAGTCCGATTCCGTACTATAATACGTCTGTTGTGAGTACGGAATCGGACTAAGGAGAGGCTTATGGAAAATACGTTTGGAAATGAATTGAGAGAGTTTAACTGCCTTTATAAAGAAGTGGATGAGATATATCATGAGATAGCCTTGAAGATGGGAATATCGGACAGCGGATTTATTATACTGTACGCTTTGGCGGAACTGGGAGACGGGTGCCTGCAAAAAGATATTGCGAAGATTTATTATATCAGCAAGCAGACGGTCAATTCTTCCATCAGCAATCTTAAGAAGAATGGGTATGTATGCCTCCGTCCGGGAAAAGGCCGCGATATGCATATCTGCCTGACGCCTCGAGGCGAGGAACTGATCCGGGAAAAGATTGTTCCGGTAATAGAAGCGGAAAACAGTACATTTGCCGCTATGACCCAAAAAGAAAGCAGGGAACTGATCAGGCTGACCAGGAAGTATGCTTCTCTTTTACGGGAAAAAGCGGAACAAATATTATGATTTAGGGGGACTCATGAGAATACAGCTATCAGATCACTTTACTTATAGAAAACTTATTAGGTTCGTGCTGCCATCTGTTGTCATGATGGTCTGCACATCCTTATACAGCATCGTAGACGGGCTCTTTGTATCCAACTTTGTAGGGAAGACTCCATTTGCGGCGATTAATCTGACCATGCCTCTTCTGATGGGGCTGGGCTCCATTGGATTCATGATCGGAACAGGAGGCAGCGCCATAGTTTCCAAGACATTAGGAGAAGGAAAGGAAGACAGAGCCAGCCAATATTTTACCCTTCTTGTTGCTGCCGCGGCAGTATTAAGCCTGGTATTCGGGATTACAGGCTTTATCTTTGCGCGCCCGATCATGGCCGCCATGGGAGCCAGGGGCGAGATGCTGGAATATTGCGTGATATACGCGAGAATCTCGCTGTGCTCGATGCCGGCGTTCTTCCTGCAGAATGTATTTCAGAACTTCCTGGTGGTTGCCGAAAGGCCAGAATTAAGCCTGAAAGTATCTATAATGGCGGGACTTACGAATGTGGTGCTGGACTTTGTATTTATTGTAATCTTCAAGTGGGGAATCGTAGGAGCGGCGGTTGCCACGGCCATGGGGGAAGTGGTTGGAGGAGTCGCGCCTATCCTGTATTTTGCGGGGAAGGGAAACAGGCTGATCCGATTTACGAAAACCAGGCTTTATGGAAATGTGATTCTCAAGGCTTGCGCCAATGGCTCGTCAGAACTGATGACCAACGTCTCTATGTCCCTGGTAAATATGCTGTATAATTTCCGGCTGATGGCAGTAGCGGGAGAAAACGGGATCGCGGCCTATGGCGTCATCATGTATGTGAATTTTGTGTTTTCTTCCATGTATATTGGCTATTCTATCGGTGCGGCACCCATCGTTTCATATCATTATGGGGCTGGAAACCGGACGGAATTAAAGAATCTGCTGAAAAAGAGCCTGGGGCTTATCGGCTTAACGGGGATCGTGCTGACTGCTTTGGCGGAGATTACTTCCGGTCCATTGGTGGAGATCTTTGTAGGCTATGATAGGGAATTATTCGAGATGACTTGCCATGGATTCCGGATTTATGCCCTGTTCTTTATCATCTGCGGCTTCAATATCTGGAGTTCTGCCTTTTTTACCGCCCTTGGAAATGGAGTGGTATCCGCCACTATCTCATTTCTCAGGACACTGGTATTCCAGAGCGGCGCGGTTATGCTCCTGCCAATATTCCTGGGGCTGGATGGCGTCTGGCTGGCGGTGGTGGCGGCAGAAATCATGGCGCTTTGCGTGTCAGCCATCTTCTGTGTGGCACAGAGAAAGAAATACGGATATCTGTAACGTGCGAAGAGAGGGCTGTCGGTTAGTACCGATTTTAGCCCCTGATATTTAAGAAAGAGAGAACCCTGTAGAATTCAGGCTTTTTCAAAGCCTTGACCTTCCACAGGGTTCTCTCTTTCTTGACGGACAGGTTTTATGCGATCTATGCGATAGCGATGTCAGATCTGTTCATAGACTTTCGCCAGGATATCCAGAAGCTGTTCTCTGTCGAAGGCAGCGGTATCCAGGCAGAGGTCGTAATTCTCCATATCTTCCCAATACTGATCCGTATAATAGTTGTAGTAGTAGCTCCTGTCTTTGTCTACCTTGCGGATCAGCTGCTCCGCCTTCTTCTCATCCAGAGAATAACGCTCCATGACTGTCCGGATACGGTCGTCATAAGGCGCATACAAGAAGACGTGGCGGCTCGTCTGGCAGTCTTTAAGGACATAGTCAGCGCAGCGGCCTACGATGATGCAGTCCTCCCTTTCGGCAAGTTTTAAGATCACGTCAGACTGGGTCTCAAACAGTTTCTCGTCAATGTGCTCATATCGATATCTGCGGTCCAGGCCGGAATCCAGATCGACTTGATAAGACCAGGGCTTTTCACGTTTTTCATCTACACGCTTTAACTGCTCATAGGGAATATCGATCTGTTCGGATGCCAGTTTGATGAGTTCCTTGTCATAACAGTTGATCCCAAGCTTTGCTGCCAGAGCGTTTCCGATGATGCGCCCGTCACTTCCGAATTGCCGTCCGATGGTAATTACACGTTTACTCATATATATACCCCGCTTTCTATTAGGAAAGTCCTTTGTTAGGGTGGACTCCTTTACTAATTTCAGTGTAACATGCCCGGAAAAATGTGTAAAGAAAGAAGTGGAAATGATATTCTGTCCAGCTTTTTTGGCTGTTTGAAAGGACCCCCTACCGGGGTTGTGACCCCCAAAATGCAATGATATACTTGGTGAAAAGGATGGTTTTGGAGGAGGAAAATGGTGAAGAAAAGGCTGATAAGTATTTTAGGAAGCATTGCGCTGGTGGCGGGCCTTCTTGCAGGCTGCGGCAAAAGCGGCTCTCCAGATGGAGGTTCTGTAGAGAGGGAGGAAGACCGGCTGATGGATGAGGTTGTGGTAACCATGCCCGCAACGTCAGAGCCTGAATCTGGATTTGATCCGGCTTATGGCTGGGGAGCGGGAGAACACGTCCATGAGCCGCTGATCCAAAGCACTCTTACTAAGACGACAGAAGATCTTAAGATTGAAAAGGATCTGGCAACAGACTATCAGGTAAGCCCTGACGGCCTTACCTGGACGGTCACGATCCGTGATGACGCGGCGTTCACGGACGGGGAGCCTCTGACGGCGGAGGATGTGGCATTTACTTATAATAATTGCAAGGATAAGAGCACAGTCAATGATTTTACCATGCTGGATAAGGCTGTGGCAGTGGATGATAAGACTATTGAGTTCCATATGACAAGAGCATTTTCTATCTGGCCCTATACTATGGCGGTAGTGGGAATCGTCCCGGAACATGCCTATGACGAGAAGTATGGACAGAATCCGATGGGTTCTGGCCGCTATATCATGAAGCAGTGGGATAAAGGACAGCAGGTGATCTTTGAGGCCAATCCGGACTATTATGGGGAGAAGCCAAGAATTAAGAAAGTTACGGTTCTGTTCATGGAAGAGGACGCTGCGCTGGCAGCAGCAATGGCTGGAAAAGTGGATGTGGCGCATACTGCGGCTTCTTACAGCGAGCAGAACGTAGAAGGCTACAGTCTTTTGGCCGTGCAGACGGTAGACAACCGGGGATTTAACCTGCCGTGCGGCAAGCCGCGGGAAAAGGAGGGCATTACTTACGGCAACTCGTTTACGGCAGATGTGAATGTAAGGCGGGCGATCAATATCGGAATAGACCGGGAAGAGATGATTGAAAATGTGCTGAATGGATACGGAACCCAGGCCTATAGCGTATGTGACAAGATGCCCTGGTATAACAGCCAGTGCGAGGTGGAATATGACCAGGAGGAAGCAAAAAGGCTTCTTTCGGAGGCCGGATGGGAAGAGGGCAAAGACGGCATCCGGGAAAAGAACGGGGAAAGAGCAGCCTTTACCTTGATGTTCAGCACCGGGGACAGCGTCCGCCAGGCGCTTGCGGAAGATACGGCCAATCAGCTGAGGGAAATCGGGATTGAAGTGAAGACCGAGGGCGTAGGCTGGGATGTGGCGTACGACAGGGCCCAGTCAGAGCCGCTAATGTGGGGCTGGGGCGCCCATACGCCGATGGAACTGTACAATATTTATCATACTCTTGAAGGAAAAGGTATTGGACAGGCGGAGTATTCGCCTTACGCTAATGAAAAGGTAGACCAGTATATGGATCAGGCGCTTGCCACAGGCTCATTGGAAGATTCCTATGAATTATGGCAAAAGGCCCAGTGGGATGGAAACACTGGCATTACCCAGGAAGGGGATATCCCATGGATCTGGCTGTGCAATATAGATCATCTGTATTTTGTAAGGGACGGCCTAGCGATCGCGGATCAGAAGATCCATCCTCATGGGCATGGATGGTCTATAGTAAATAATGTGGATCAGTGGTTCTGGGAGGACAAATAATGAAAAGGCGCTATGCCATTAAGATCACTCAAAACATCATACGGGCGCTGCTTTTGGTGATCCTGACCAGCATGGTGGCATTCGCGCTTATGAAGGCCTCCCCGGTAGACCCGCTTCAGGCGAACGTCGGGCAGGCCGCGCTGGGCAGCATGAGCCAGGAGCAGATTGAGAAGCTGCGTGAATATTGGGGAGTCGGGACATCCCCTGTCCGGCAGTACCTGTCCTGGGCCGCCGATTTCGCTACAGGCGATATGGGGACATCCCTTTTGTATCGTCAGCCGGTCAAGGACGTGATCGCGGTCAAACTGTCGAATTCCCTTTTCCTGATGGCGCTTGCCTGGGTGATCTCGGGGATACTGGGATTTGCGCTGGGAGCGGTCGCCGGGATGAATGAGGGACGTTTGATAGACAAGGGAATCAAGGGCTATTGCCTTTTGATCTCCAGCACGCCCACCTTCTGGCTGGCGCTTCTTCTGCTGGTAGTATTCGGAGTATGGCTGAAAATACTGCCTATTGGGCTTAGCGTGCCGATCGGAGTGGAGGCCAGCGGGGTTACATTCATGGACCGGGTGTATCACGCGATTCTGCCAGCGGTTACTTTGAGCATTACCGGCGTATCAAATATCGCGCTTCATACCAGGGAGAAGATGATAGATATCATGGAAAGCGACTTTATGCTGTTTGCGCTAGCCAGAGGAGAGAGGGGCTGGAGGCTTTTCTGGCGCCATGGATTCCGCAACGTCCTGCTTCCCGCGATTACGCTGCACTTTGCGGCCATCAGCGAGATTATCGGAGGCTCCGTCCTTGTAGAGCAGGTGTTCTCCTATCCGGGGATTGGGCAGGCGGCGGTAGCGGCAGGGCTTGGAAGCGATATGCCGCTTTTGATGGCGATTACCATCGTCACCGCCCTGTTCGTCTTTGGAGGCAATCTGATCGCCAATCTCCTCTATGGGCTGGTTGACCCTAGAATCAGAAGAGGAGGGGAGGCACAATGAAGCATTTGAACCGTAGAAAGAGAGTAATGGCAGGGGTGGCGCTGGCGACGGCCTTCCTTCTTGCCGTATTTATCGGAGGTTCTATCTGCTCTGAACTGGCAGTGGCGACAGACTTTACTCAGAAGAACCTTCCTCCGGGAGCGGGACATCTTTTTGGCACGGACTGGATGGGACGGGATATGCTGGCGCGGACGTTGAAAGGACTGTCTTTGAGCATTTTTCTTGGAATCCTGGCAGCCGGGGCCAGCGCATGTATTGCCCTGATTCTGGGGATTGCTTCCGCGACACTTGGAAAGACTGTGGATAAGGTCATTACGTTTATCATTGATCTGATACTTGGAATCCCGCATATCCTTTTGCTGCTTTTGATCTCAGTGGCTCTGGGCAAAGGGCTTAGAGGCGTGGCCCTGGGAATCGCGCTGACGCACTGGCCATCCCTTGCCCGCCTGATACGGGCGGAAGTATTACAGCTTAAAGAAAGTCCGTACATACAGGTTGCGCAGAAACTTGGAAAGAGCAGATGGTACATTGCCCGAAAGCACATGCTGCCCCATCTGCTGCCCCAGTTCCTGGTAGGGCTGGTGCTTTTATTTCCCCATGCGATCCTGCATGAGTCCAGCATCACCTTCCTGGGATTCGGCCTGTCTGCACAGCAGCCCGCGATCGGTATCGTGCTGTCAGAATCTATGAAGCATCTGGTGACGGGAAAATGGTGGCTTGCCCTGTATCCCGGAATATTCCTGGTACTGACTGTAGCCATGTTCTATGTAGCAGGGGAAGGGCTTCGTAAGATCGCAGATCCAGGAAGCGTGCACGGATAGGAGAAGAGAAAATGGAATTACTGAATATCAAGGATCTGAATATATCGTTTACGCAGTATGATAAGGGGATGCGCCAGACCGAGCTGAACGTGATCCGCAGCCTGGATGTGACGGTGAACGCCGGGGAGATGGTGGCAGTGGTAGGCTCCAGCGGTTCAGGGAAAAGTCTGCTGGCCCATGCGATTCTGGGGCTTTTGCCTTATAATGCTTCCATAAAAGGCGATATGGCCTATTGCGGCAGCGAACTGACGCAAGAAAGAATTGAAAAACTCAGGGGAAACGAGATCGTCATGGTTCCCCAGAGCATTGCGTATCTGGATCCTCTGATGAAAATAGGTCCACAGATCCGCAAAGGGAGAAAAGACGGAACTACGAAAAAGAAGTTAAGAGACATTTTTTCCAGGTATGAGTTGAAGGAGGATGTGCAGAATCTGTACCCTTTCGAACTTTCCGGGGGAATGAACCGGAGGATTCTGATCTCAACCGCCCTGATTGAAGAACCCAGGCTGGTGATTGCCGATGAGCCGACGCCGGGTCTGGACTTAAAGGTGGCAAAGAGGGCCATGGGGCATTTTCGGGAACTGGCGGATATGGGGGCTGGTGTGCTGGTGATCACCCACGATCTGGAACTGGCGCTTGAAGTGGCAGACCGGATTGTCGTCTTCTATGCGGGATGCACGGTGGAAGAAGCCAAAGCCTGTGATTTCGAGAAGGAAGAGACGCTGCGCCATCCTTATACCAAGGCGCTGTGGAGGGCCATGCCAATGCATGGATTCCAGACTATTGAAGGCACGCAGCCGTATGCCAAGGATATGCCTGAGGGGTGTCCGTTTTCTCCCAGATGCCAGTCATATACAAAGGAGTGTGTGAGGGAAGTTCCACTGCGACATCTAAGGGATGGGCGCGTCAGATGCCTGCATGCGAGATAGTCGATCTGCCGCAGGGTGAAAAATCAGGAGGTCCAAGGCCTGGTGGCTGCAAGGCAAGTGAGATTAAAGAGATAGGAGAGGCAGGAATATGAGATTAGAGGCACGCGGGGTTGTTTACCAGTATGGAAATGGAAGTCCAAGGATTCTTGAAGACTTTGATTTTGAAATGGAACACACGGAGAGGGTGGGCATTATGGCACCCAGCGGATATGGGAAGACAACTCTGTGCAAACTGCTTTCCGGTTATCTGAAGCCGGAAAGAGGCCAGGTTCTTCTGGATGGAAGGCCTCTTAGCCAGGAGAACGGCTACTGCCCGGTTCAGATGATCTGGCAGCAGCCGGAGATGGCTGTCAATCCAAGGATGCGTATGAGAGACGTGATTCTGGAAGGAGACCAGGTTGAAGAACGAGTCTGGAGGGAGCTAGGGATCGAAGAAGACTGGATGAACCGGTTTCCCACAGAGTTATCCGGCGGCGAATTGCAGCGATTCTGCATAGCCAGGGCGCTGGGGAAAAGGACAAGGTTTTTACTGGCAGATGAGATCAGTACCATGCTGGACTTGATCACTCAGAGCCAGATATGGGACTTCCTGGTCAAGGAAGTAGGGCGAAGGCAGATCGGACTGATCGTAGTCAGCCACAACAAGCCCTTGCTTGATCATGTCTGCACGAGAATTGCAAATTTGAGCAAGACTGCATATAATAAGTAAGTAGGGACAATATTTTGCCCTTATTTACTTATTTTATTGTATACATATAGGCATAGAAGAAGGGAAAGCGGCTTGGGGGGGAATAATGTGGACAGGATAGAGAGCGAACGGCAGACGAGACAGTACATAAAAATGACGGAGACGCCAGTGCCACGGCTCATAACGCGGCTTGGCATCCCCACGATCATCAGCATGCTGATAACGAATATCTATAATACGGTAGATACATATTTCGTGAGCATGGCAGGGACCAGCGCCAGCGGGGCTGTGGGCATCGTGTTCAGCCTGATGGCGATTCTTCAGGCATTTGGATTCATGTTCGGGCACGGTGCGGGAAGCCTTATCTCCCGCAAGCTGGGGAATAAGGATCAGGAAAGCGCCAGCAGGTTCGCGTCCACCAGTTTCTTTATGGCCCTGCTGTTTGGAACTTTGATTGGAGCCCTGGGGATTCTTTTTCTGACTCCATTTATGCGTCTGCTTGGCAGTACGGAGACGATTCTGCCATATGCCAGGCAGTATGGGTTCTTCATTCTGCTTGCCGGGCCATTCATGACCAGCAGCTGCGTGCTGAATAATATCCTGCGTTATGAAGGGCGGGCGGCATATGCCATGGTAGGGCTAACTGCCGGAGGAATCCTGAATATGATCGGGGATCCGATATTGATGTTCTATCTGAATATGGGGGTTGCGGGAGCCGGACTGTCTACGGCTTTGTCGCAGATAATCAGCTTCCTCATCCTGCTTGGCATGTTTCTGGCGGGAAAGACGGAGAGCAAACTCTCCCTCCGCCTGGTGACGAGGAAGGCGGAAGAAGTGGCCGCGATTGTAAAGACCGGTTTTCCGAGCCTGATCCGGCAAGGGCTTGGCAGTATATCGACGATGCTCCTTAATCATCAGGCAGGCGTCTATGGAGATGCGGCGGTTGCAGCCATGAGCATCGTGAACCGGATATGCATGCTGATATTCTCCGTAGGGCTTGGCCTTGGCCAGGGCTATCAGCCTGTGGCGGCGTTTAACTACGGAGCGGGAAAATATGACCGGGTGAAAAAAGGCTTCTGGTTTACAGCGGCATCGGGCGAGATCATTCTGGGCGGACTCGCGGCAATTGGACTGCTTGTGTCCGCTAATGTGATCGGGCTGTTTCGGGATGACCCGGAAGTGATCCGCATTGGCGTGACAGCGCTCCGGTTCCAGTGTGTCGCCTGCTTCTTCCAGCCGCTTACAGTGTGTACGAATATGATGTTCCAAAGCGTGGGAGAGAGCGGAAAGGCATCTTTCCTGGCATCGTTAAGAAGCGGCATCTGCTTCATCCCGCTGATATTGATCCTTCCGTCTTTTATGGGGCTTGCAGGCGTGCAGATTGCCCAGACGGCGGCCGATCTTATGACATTCGCAATATCGCTGCCGCTTTTGATACCATTTTTACGAACATTGGAGAAGACGAATGAAAAAGAAAGTTGTGAAATATAGTTTGCTTGCCCTGCTGATCATACTGGCGGCATTCTCCCAGACATTAAGTATGAAGGCCGATATCGGCGTGTGCGCCTGCTGGGATTCTGTCAGCATGAATGTATATCAGATTACCGGAATAAAGGTAGGGACATTCAGCATAGTGGGGAATCTGGCCTGCGTGGCGATCCAGCTGCTGATTCTGAAGAAAGAGTTTCCACCGGTGAAATTCTTACAGATTCCAGTAGCCATCCTTTTCGGTATTGTAACGAACGCAGTATACTATCATGTACTGGTTTTTGAGATACACAGCTACTTTGTCAGGATGCTGTTGTGGGCGTTATCCTATATAGGTCTCGCGCTTTTTATTGGAGCGCTGACGATCATGGATATCATTACCATGCCTGTAGAGGGAACTTGCTATATCATAAGCAGCAGGTATGGAATTGATTTTGCCAAACTGCGCCTGTCAGCGGATGCAGCCTGCATTATAATCTCTCTGGCCCTGACATTTGCCTTTGGCCTGACCTTGAAGATTCGCGAGGGGACGATAGCGGGAATGCTGGTGCTGGGGCCACTGATGGGATGGTGTATGAAATGGGAGAAGAAAGTACTGGAATATATTGACTTATAGCGTCCGCCGCTTTCCTATTCTTTGCTGGTATGTTAGAATATTGGCAGGACATATCGCGAAGGAAAGACAAGATGGAAAGGCATGTTATGAAGAGGAAGAGACTACATATAACGAACCGAATAAAAGGAATCGCCGGCTGCATATTATTGGCAGCCGGTTTTGCACTGCTTTTTATCTCTAGATTATCCCAGGAGTTTGCCCACTGGTACAGCACGAAGGTGTATCCGGTCTGGGTGGGAACCACAGGCAGGCTGATGAACCTTTTTCCTTTTTCCGTGTCTGAAGTTCTTCTGTATATCATGATTGTCATTATTCTATTGTCTGCAGGAGTGCTGATTATAAAAGAAGTGAGAAGAAAGGCAGGGAAGAAGGAGGCGTGTTCCTGGGGAATGGGCGTGTTCCTGCTTGCGGCCTCTCTGTTCTTTCTCTATGTATTAAACTGCGGAGTCAACTACCACCGGGAATCCTTCTCGGAAAGTTCGGGCATCCAAGTAAAAGACTATACGGCGGGCGACTTAAAAGAAGTCTGCCAGTGGCTTACCCAGAAGGTAAATGAGACAAGCAGCCAGGTGGAGCGCGATCAAGACGGAGTGATGGTACTGGATATCCTGATGGAGAAATACGCAGCAGAGGCGATGAGGAGCCTGGGGGAGGAATATCCGGAACTGGCCGGATATTATCCCCGGCCCAAGGGATTGCTGGTGCCTTGGATACTCTCTATCCAGAATCTGACAGGGGTCTATTCGCCGTTTACCGTAGAAGCGAATTATAACAGCGGGATGACAGATTACAATATTCCTTTTACCGCCTGCCACGAACTTTCCCATCTGAGAGGATTCATGCAGGAAGAGGAAGCCAATTTCATCGCCTATCTGGCCTGCAGCAGATCAGTTAACGCCCAGTTCAGATACAGCGGGAATCTGCTGGGATGGGTCTACTGTATGAGCGTTCTGCATACGGTAGATTATGACGCGTGGGAAGAAGTACGGCAGACGCTGGCGCCGGAAGTGGAGCCGGATCTTGCGGCAAACCGGGAGTACTGGGCCAGATATGACGGGGCAGTGGCAGAAGTATCCAACAAGGTGAATGATACCTATTTGAAGGCAAACGGCCAGGATGACGGGGTGAAAAGTTATGACCGCATGGTCGATCTGATCGTCGCCTATTATTTGCAAGTTATTCTGGCGTAGACATTCAGTCTATGCTAGAATATGAATAAAGCATTATATTTCTAATACTCTAGCGGCATATGCCGTATCTTCAATCTATTGCCTACCGGCATCTATTCGGAAATCTCAATGCTTAAAAACCCCAGGAAAACAGCAGAGAGGTTCCGGAATGAATAGGGTGCGAGAAGGGAGCCTCCTGCAATTAAACAAGGAGGAAAACCTATTTCAGAGAATCCGGAATTAGACAAGGAGGAAGGAATCAGTAGGATAAAGAAGGAGGCTGATAGTATATGAATGTAGGATCAAGGCTGACGGTTAAGGCGTACCCTGTCACAGAATTGTGCTATGGGGATGAGAATCGGGTGACGGTGGATGGCAGGATGACGGTCTGCAAGAATATTGCAGACAAGATTCTGGCGCAGGAACCATTGATTAAGGAGATTGATATCCGTATTATCATGCCGGATGAGCACCAGCAGCATACCAACACGGTGATGGATGTGATTCCTCTGGCAACAAAAGTGCTGGGACGGGTGGGGGAGGGCATTACCCATACCCTGACAGGCGTATATGTGCTCCTTACCGGCGTGGATGAGAGCGGGCGCCAGGTGTGCAATTTTGGAGCCAGCGACGGAATACTCGAGGAGAAGATTGCCTGGGGGCGGGCAGGAACGCCGCTTAGGAGCGATATGCTGATCTCCTTTGACGTAGTCCTTAAGGAAGGATCCTGGGCGGACCGTCCGGGCCCGGAAGCAGCCCATCGCGCCTGCGATACATTCTGCCAGATATTCCGGGATCAAATGAAGAAGTTCAATGGATACAAGTGCGCAGAAAAGCATGTTTTTCAGGAGACGTATGAGCCGGGGAAAAAAGATGTCTATATTGTAAAGGAAGTATCCGGGCAAGGCGCCGTATATGATACACGGATGTTCGGACATGAGCCTTGCGGATTCGAAGGCGGGAAGTCTGTCATTGATATGGGCTGTATGCCTGCGCTGGTGACGCCCAATGAATTCAGGGATGGCATTATGCGCGCGATGGACTAGGATTCGACGATAAAGTATGGAGGTGCAGTTATGGGAATTGGAACAAGCATGAAAGAAACTTCCCTGCATTATTACAGGGATCCTTTGGTAGAAGCCGTATCGGAAGACCCGGAAGTCAATCTGAGGGGCATCATCATTGTGGGATCGCCGGATAAGAATGAGGATAAATATCTGTCAGCGGAGCGGGTCGGGGTCAGCCTGGAATGCATGAGGGCGGACGGAGCCATTTTCTCCTGCAATGGGATTGGCAATAATCACGTTGATTATGCCCATGCCATTGAAGCGGCAGAAGTAAGGGATGTGCCAGTGGTGGCTCTTAGCATGTGTCCGGCGAAGGACTTCGTGGTGCAGAATGATCATCTGGATGGCGTGCTGTCCTACTATAAGACGATCGACAAGATGGGGCAGGCCGGGGATGAGACGACGGTACTTGCCGAGAATACGGTAAATAAGCTGGATGCCAGAAAGGCGCTGGCAATGCTGAAATTAAAAATGAGAAAGAAAGAACAGAGGTAGGAAAAATGGAGATTGAAAAGATGTCATGTATTGACTGTGCAGTAAAGAATTGTGATAAGGAAGATAAGGCGTTTCCAGAATTCTGCGTGACCACGCATCTGAACCAGGAAGTATTGCAGGATGCGCTGGAGTGCTATCGGGAAGAAGAGAATCATGCGACGATGGTAGCAGCGGCGGAAGTGGAATACGAGCATTACTGCCAGTACACAAGAGTACAGGAGATCATGGCTTTTGCTGAAAAGATCGGGGCGAAGAAGATTGGTATCGCCACCTGTGTCGGCTTGCTGTCAGAGAGCCGTACTTTAGCAAGAATATTCAGGAATCATGGATTTGAAGTGTATGGTGTTGCCTGCAAAGTGGGCGTCGTGCCAAAGGTTGACATCGGAATACCAGAGAAATGTACCGGGATCGGGAAGAACATGTGCAATCCGATTCTTCAGGCCAAGCTTCTCAATGAGCAGAAAACGGACTTGAACGTAGTGGTTGGCCTGTGCGTAGGACATGACAGCCTGTTCTATAAATATTCGGACGCGATCGTGACTACAGCGGTGACAAAAGACAGAGTGCTGGGGCATAACCCGGTGGCTGCGCTTTACACGGCGGATAGTTATTACAAAGAGAAATTAAATAAATAAAAACTGGACAGAATAGAAGCAGACAGCCTTAAAAGGTCAGCTTGACAGGAGAGGATATAAGAATCAGATGGACAGACAGTATGATGGCGCGCTGTTTTTAGCGGACGTGACAGAAAAAATAAAAACCAGGCTTGAAGAAATCGACCGGTCTCTTGCAGAAGGCCAGCAGGAGATTGAAAACATGCACGAGTATTACTGGGAGAATTATACGGAGATGGACCAGTATGGCTATGAGGATTACGATAATCAGCAGGCGCTGCTGCATCAGGTGAATGCCAATCAGGAAAAATGGATGCAGAAGCACAGGTATGAGAAGATGATCGCTTCCCCATTCTTCGGGAGAGTAGACTTTATCTGCGAGGGAGAGATGGAGCCATACTATATCGGTATCGGAAACTTTGCGCCGCATCTGGGGATGAGGCCTATGGTGTACGACTGGCGGGCCCCGGTCAGCGGCCTGTTCTACGATTATGACAGCGGCCCGGCCTTCTACGAGGCCCCGGCTGGCCGGATAGAAGGGGAGATCCGTGCTAAGTGGCAGTACAAGATTAAGAACGAAAGACTCATCTATGCCTTTGAGAGCGATACGAAGATCGATGATGAGATTCTAAAGGAAGAACTGGGAAAGAACGGCGATGTCAGGCTTAAAAATATCGTGCGTACCATACAGAAGGAGCAGAATGCCATTATCCGCAACACCAAGGATAAGATCCTGGCAATCCAGGGAGCAGCGGGGAGCGGCAAGACGAGCGTCGCCCTGCACCGCATCGCGTACCTTCTTTACCATGACCGAAAGAACCTGAAGTCTTCCAACATACTGATCCTGTCGCCCAACAGCGTCTTTGCCGACTATATTTCCCATATTCTTCCGGAACTGGGGGAGGAGAACATCCGGGAAATGAGTTTTGACCTGTTTGCCTATCGGGAACTGAAGGATACGGCAGCGGACTGCGAGGACAGATACCATCAGCTGGAACGCTTGATGCGATGTTCGGATGCCAGGAGCGCAGAACGATACCACGAGAAGCAGTCGGAGACATTCATCGGGCAGACGGAGGGCTTCCTTGCTTCGTTGGAAGATGCACTTCTGGATTTTAAGGATGTGGAATTCCGGGAAATGAAATTGACCGAGGAGGAATTGATCCGTCTGTTCTACTTCAAGTTTAAAGAGACGCCGCTTCTTGCAAGGATGGATGCGGTAATGGAGTATTTCATCGACGCATACGAGACCTTGCATGGCAGGTCCCTTTCTGACGAGGAGAGGGAACGGCTTCAAGGTAAGTTTGATCAGATGTATGTGACAAAGGATATCTATGAGATCTACAATATGCTTATGGAAGAATGCGGGTATCCGAAGCTTCCCAAGGCTTCATATGAGAAGCGCCTGATCGAGTATGAGGATGTGTTTCCCATGCTCTATCTTAAGTACAGGCTGAAGGGAACGAAAGCCCATAAGCATATCAAGCATCTGGTCATAGATGAGATGCAGGATTATTCGTATCTTCAGTATGTCATCCTCCAGAATCTGTTCTCCTGCAGGATGACGATTCTGGGAGACCGGGCGCAGACGCTGGATGAAAAGCCCCATGACGTGCTTGCCTTCCTGCCCCGGATATTTGGAAAGGGAATCCGTAAGATCGTGATGGATAAGAGTTACCGCAATACGGTAGAAATTGCAGACTATGCAGCACGGATCAGCGGCATCGAAGGAACGGAACTTCTGAACCGGCATGGGAAGCCGGTAGAAGAACAGACATTTTCCAAAGAGGAAGAGATGCTGGATGCAATCTGCGAGAATCTGAACTTGGGAGAGAATGAGGAAGATAGCGCAAACGCTGCGAGGAGCAGCGAGGGATACGAGACGGCAGCAGTTCTTACAATGACGGAAGGGGAAGCCATTGCTATCTATCGGCTCCTTAAGACCAGAGGCATTGAGGCATCCTATGTTGACCGGGATAGCAGTTTATTTAAGAAGGGACTGACGGTTACGACCTTCTATCTCGCGAAAGGACTGGAGTTTGACCAGGTATTTGAGATTCAGGGGGACAAAGAGAATCCACTTCTTGGGCAGGCCGCCTATATCTGTGCCACCAGAGCCCTTCATGAATTATATGTATATTGCCTGGAGGGGTAAGAAAAGCAGGCACGGAATGGGAGAGGCCATTCCGTGCCTGAATTATGGATATGCATTTGCAATCTATGTGTCAATCTTGATATTCGCCAGCGCGTTTGCAAAAGCATTATTGATTGGTTCTTCCTTCTGCTTCTTCAGATAGTTCTGGACATCTTTTTTGGAAACTCCGGCGCCTTCTTTTTCTCTTCGCTTCTTGAAAGCGGAGAGTTTTTCTTTGTATCCGCAGGCGCAGACAAAGGTCTCTTCTTCGCCTTTTTTGATAATCTCCATCTTCTTGTGGCAGTTTGGGCAGCGGGCATTGCTCAGCCGGGCAATGGTCTCCCGGTAGCCGCATTCCCGGTCCTGGCATACCAGGAGGCGCGCGTTCTTTCCGTTGACCGCCAGCATCCGCTTGCCGCATCTTGGACACTTGGTATTGGTCAGATTATCATGGCGGAAGGTACCGTCCGCTGTCTTGATCTCCTGGATAAGTTCCTTGGTGTAATCCTGTATCTCGGCAAGGAACTGGGCATCTTTGTGGGCGCCTTTGGCAATGTTGGAAAGTTCCAGTTCCCACTTGGCCGTAAGTTCCGGCTTCTTTAAGTCCTCGGGAACTAGTTCCAGAAGCTGCTTTCCTTTGGAAGTGATGAGAATCTCATTTCCTTTTTTCTCTATCAGGAAGGAGTGGAATAGTTTTTCTATAATATCCGCCCTTGTGGCCACGGTTCCAAGCCCTCCGGTCTCGCCAAGCATCTTGCGCGCCTTTGCGTCCCGGGACTCCATGTATTTGACCGGATTCTCCATAGCAGTCAGCAGGGTCGCCTCGGTAAACCTTGCAGGCGGTTTTGTCTTCCCTGTCGTCAGGGAAATCTGGCTGATGGATAGCTGCTCTCCTTTCTTAAGGAGCGGCAGGGGCTGTTCGCAGGACTGCCAGGAGGCATCGTCTTCTTCCGGATCATCCAGGAAAGAACTGTCAGCTGCGCTGGAGGAATCATAGATAGCCTTCCAGCCAGGAGATCGGATGACCTTTCCTTTGGCTGTAAAGGCCTGGCCGGCGGCGGAGGCCTTCAAAGTAGTCTGCTCATATTCGAAGGCCGGATAGAGGACGCTGATAAATCTCCGTATCACCAGATCATAGATCTTGCGCTCATCGTTGCTCATATGCTCCAGCTGGACATATTCTTCCGTCGGGATGATGGCATGGTGGTCGCTGACCTTCGCGTCATCTACGAACGCCTTGCTGGTCTTTATAGGCGCTTTTAAAAGCGAAGGTATGAACTTCTTGTAAGGTCCGATATTGCATGCTTTCAGGCGCTCCTTGATGGTTGGAACGATGTCGGAGCCAATGTAGCGGGAGTCCGTTCTGGGATAAGTCAGGACCTTATGCTGCTCATAGAGGCGCTGCATGATATTCAGGGTCTCTTTGGCGGAGAAGCCAAAACGCCGGTTGGCATCCCGCTGTAGTTCCGTTAAGTCGTATAAGCCCGGAGAAAACGTTTTCTTGGCGGACTTCTGGACATCCGTTATCTGCAGAGCCTGACCCTTGAGGCTGGATTCCAGATCCGTGATGAAAGAACGCTGAAACGAGCGCAGGCTTCCATTTTTTTCATTCTGCCAGGACCATTTTACATTGCCGGCGACGCAGGAAAGGCCATAGTATTCTTCCGGCTTGAAGGTACGGATCTCTTCTTCCCGGCGGGCAATGATTGCCAGGGTAGGCGTCTGTACCCGTCCGCAGGAGAGCTGGGCATTATACTTGCAGGTCAGCGCCCGGGTGGCGTTGATGCCCACCAGCCAGTCGGCCTCAGCGCGGCTTTTTGCTGCGTAATACAGATTATTGTATTGGCGCCCGTCTTTTAAACTTAAGAATCCTTCCCGGATAGCCTTATCCGTAACGGATGAGATCCACAGCCTTTTGATCGGCTTATGGCAGCCGGACTTGTCAAGGATCCAGCGGGCGACCAGTTCGCCTTCCCGCCCGGCATCTGTGGCAATGATAATGTCCGATACATCCTTGCGGAAGAGCTGGGTCTTGACATTGTGATACTGCTTGGAGGTCTGCTTGATGACCACCAGCTCCCATTTTTCCGGAAGCATGGGGAGGTAGGACATATTCCATTCTTTGAACTTTTTGTCATATTCCTCCGGGTCAGCCAAGGTTACGAGATGCCCCAGGGCCCAGGTCACGATATATTTGCTGCCCTCGATGGCACCCGGCAGGTTCTTGTGACAGTCCAGAACCCGGGCAATGTCGCGGGCCACAGAAGGCTTTTCAGCCAGTACGAGTGATTTCATATATGATAGTCTCCTTTGATATTCGGTTGAATGTACCTATTCAACATAGCGGATTTAAGCCAGTTTGTCAACGGATAGCCCATATAAGCCGAATATCCTGTCAGATAATTTTTACATTTTATTGGAGAAAAATAAAAAAAGGAGTTGCAAATTCCAGCGGATTATGATAACATATATCTCGGTCACGCTTAAGGATAAGCAAGATATGGCTCCGTGGTCAAGCGGTTAAGACATCGCCCTTTCACGGCGGTAACACGGGTTCGATTCCCGTCGGAGTCATTTGCGCGAAAGCGCTTTATATATAGAATGGCGCCATAGCCAAGCGGTAAGGCAAAGGTCTGCAACACCTCTATCACCAGTTCGATTCTGGTTGGCGCCTTTTTAATAAGACGAAAATTAATATCTAACAAACTTAAAAAAGAGCCGGCAACGAGATGCATGATTAAATGACATCGCGTTGCCAGTTTTTTTTTCGAAAAATAGTACGTCCTTTCATCCTGGCGCTCTATTTAAAGTTCAATTCTTCTGCCTTCCTCGGCGGAAAGATATGCGGCATACATAATCTTTGTTGTCTCCAGCGCGATATCGATTCCTGATTCAGGCTCTCTGTTATAGGCCACATCCTCAGCAAACGCCTGTAATTCCGCTGTGTAGCCTCTTAATGTCTCCTCCGCCACAAACACATTGTTCCAGCCGGTTTTACACTTCAGATTCTCGGAGATATAGACGTCATCCAGTCCCTCATCGTCCATAAAGAAACTTCTCATGTTATTTGGAGGCGTCATGAGGCACTCGAGAACTCCGTCATTCGTGATGAGATTAATATGATTCTGAATTCCCCCCATATAGTGTTCGGAACTTAGTATAACTGCTTTTGTGCCGTCGGAGAAGGTAAGCGTGATATGTCCGAAATCTTCCACATCATTAAATTTACTCAGGATATGCTTCTTATCTTCTTCCGGGAAATCGGCTACAATTCTTCCAGTATCCGCGACGACGCTTACTGGCTTGATCTTATAGCCGCGTATCTCGGACTCCACCTGTTTCAGATACAGCACGCCAGCAATCGGGTGAGAGCCAAGACGCATGATGCTGCCGCCTCCTACGAGACTCCAGTCTTTGGACAGCGGCGAGGTAGATCCGTGAACGCTGCATTCTGCGTTCATATAGATCACGCGGCTTTTTTTCTTTCTCAGAATTTCCGCTGCCTTTACAATGGCAGGGGAATAAATATAGTTTTCCGCATACATAAAGAGTTTGTCGCTGTTTCCTATTTTCTCTTTTGCCTCCTTGAGGTCTTTTAAAATTCTTTCATACATTTTCGCTTTTGAAACTTTATCCCCCACCGGCTTCTCATCCGTCTCATCTCCAAAATACCCGGTCAGAGGCTTGTCGCAGATAACATGCTTGCCTGCCTCCATTGCCTTATAGGCAAAAGGCAGATGGAGAAACGGGGGAAGCGTAATGTCAATAATATCCACTTCCGGGTCGGAAAGTACTTTCTCGTAATCCGCCGTTGCATATTCATAATTCCACTTCTCCTTCAATGATTCCGCGCGCTCGATCTGGCTGTCAACCGCGGCTTTCAGCTTGATATCCAGATAATTAACCTTTACCCATGCGTTTGAATGAAAATTTCCGGCAAATCCGCATCCGATTACCGCCACACCAATTGATTTCATCATATTGTCCTCCGTTTTTTATTTTCAGGTTCTTCACATCTGAGATAAGTATAAAATTAACGAAGTGCATATACAATTTCATTTATCTTTATAATTTATAACATTTGTGTTATGATAATTCTAATTAAGGAGGAGCCATATGAATCTGAATCAGCTGCGTGCCTTCTGCACGCTTTCCCGTACCCTTCATTATTCCCGTGCTTCGGAGGAACTCCAGATAGCCCAGCCTTCTCTGAGCAGAATGATAGCCCAGCTGGAGAAAGAACTTGGAACCCCGCTGTTTGAAAAGCAGGGGCGCAACATTATTCTCACAAAGCAGGGGGAAATATTTTTAGATCATGTCAGCCGCGGCGTAGGAGAGATCGACCAAGGAGTGTCCGTATTAAAAGAGTTCATTGATCCAGGGCAGGGAACGATTGACTTTGCTTTCATCTATGCGCTGAGCCCGTCCTTTGTCCCGCATCTGGTGAAGAAATTTCTGGACGCCCCGGAGAATAAGAATATACACTTTCATTTTTACCAGGGGAATTCCAGAGATATTATTAGAAAAATAAAAGAAGGCAGCTGCGATGTGGGATTCTGTTCTTACGTAGAAGATGAACCCCTCGTCGAGCTGCGTCCGATCACGAGGCAGGAATATGTACTTATGGTCTCCAGGCATCATCCGCTTGCGAGAAAGCATACCGTGACCTTAAAGGAGGCGGCCTGCTATGACTTTATCCTTCCGCTGGACAAGACAAGCTTCGTGGAGCAGCAGTTGGAAAAAGCCAGCATCACTCCAAGCGTATCCAGCCGAGTGGAGGAGGATCACGCCGCTGCCGCCCTTGTATCCATCAATCTTGGGATTGCCATAATCCCTAAAAATAAAATGCTGGAGCATTACGACGTGAAACTGATTCCTTTTGGACCGGAACCTTTGTACCGCGTATTTTACATGGCAACCTCAAAGGGGCACAGTTTTACTCCAGCTGCCGGTAAATTTTACCGGTTTCTACTGGAAGAGACAAAAAGATAGACCATTCCCTTCTCAATGTCCTTCCACGATCGGCCTTACAAGTTCCAGCGGCATCTTTCGGCCTGTCCATATGTGAAAACTTTTGGCACCCTGGAAGAGGAGCATGTTCTGCCCGTTCATAATCGTGCAGCCGTTTTGCTCAGCCATTTCAAGAAATCTCGTCTTTCTGGGATTGTAGATTACATCCATGACTGCCAGTCCCGGACGGAAGAGACTCGTATCATTCACCGGGCTCTTTCCTTCCATTTTCCCCATTCCTACAGGCGTTGCATTTCCGAGGACATCGCTTTGCGCCACATGCTTTCTGAGAAGTTCTTCGTCAGACAGTTCCAGCACCTCTACTTTGCATTCCGTAGATTCATTCAGTCTTTCGGCCAGCCTGCGCCCGCTCTCAAACGTAGGGTCCTTAATCCCGAACAGCGCGATTTCCCGCATGCCGTCCACAGCTGCCTGGGTGCAGATGGCAGCGCTTGCGCCTCCCGTTCCGATCAGAGTCATCTTGGCACCTTCGATGGTAACGCCATTGCTTCTAAGCGTTTCCATAAATCCATATCCATCCGTATTGTAACCTTTCAGCCGGCCATCTTCGTTCAGCACACAGTTCACTGAACCGCTGAGTCTGCCCTCCTTGCTGACCTCATCCAGATACTGGGCCGCAATCTGCTTGTTTGGCATGGTGACGCTGAATCCCCTGGCTCCGAGCGCCCTCAGTCCCTCGATTGCCTGCCCGAGCGTTTCCGGCCCGACGTCAAATGCAAGGTATTCATAGTCCAGTCCGAGCGCTTCAAACGCCGTATTGTGAATCTTTGGCGAACTGCTGTGCTCAATGGGGGTTCCGAGTACTCCCAGCAACTTTGTTTTAGCCGTCACATCTACACTCATCTCAAATAGTACCTCCTTTATGCTATCGTTCATTCTACTGTTCAAGATACCATTTGCCTGTATCAAAATCAAATTGCAAAAATGTACGAATTGATAACATTATTGTTATAGAAGTGCTGAATCGGGTTATGCCAGGGAAGAAAGCACCTTGGCCTTGGTTACGATTCCTTTTAACTGTCCATCCTTGCCGACTGCCGCGATCGGGTAAGCTGTTTCTGCCGCCAATCCCATGATATCCCCAACAAGCGCATCCGTATCTACCGTGGGGACATCCTTATGGATAACGGAACGAATGGAGAGGCTGTTCTTTTTGGCCTCGATTGCGTCGGCGATGGTAAGAATACCGGCTAGCTGGAGGCTGGCATCCACCACATATACGGTAGAGAGTTCGTTCTTCTTCATCACCCGGATGGCATGGTCTACGCCGTCATCTTCCTTAATCAGGGCCTTTGGCGTTATCATGATGTTGTGGACGCTTAGAACCTTGGATTTATCGGCATTGTTGATGAAGGCTTCTACGTATTCATCAGCGGGATGCGCGCTCATCTGTTCCGGCGTGTCCGTCTGGATCAGTTTTCCGTCTTTCATGATTGCGACCATATCCCCCAGCTTGAAGGCTTCATCAATGTCGTGCGTGATGAAAATGACGGTTTTTTTCAGTTTGCGCTGAATCTGCAGCAGTTCAAACTGCATGTCCTGGCGTACCAGCGGATCAAGGGCGGAGAAGGGCTCATCCATCAGAAGCACGTCCGGGTCATTGGCAAGGGCGCGGGCGATGCCTACGCGCTGCCGCATACCGCCGGAGAGGCTTGCGCAGGACTGGCGCTCCCAGCCGTTGAGCCCTACCATAGAGATAACTTCCATGGCCTTTTCTTCCCGATGCGCTTTTGGAATGCCTTTAACCTCCAGCCCATAAGCCACATTGCCGAGCACGTCCCGGTGGCTCATAAGGCCGAAGGACTGGAAGACCATGGAGATTTTTTCCCTGCGGAATGTAAGGAGTTCTTTTTTCGAAAGGTCTGCAAGATCCTTTCCTTCAAAAAGGATATGTCCATAGGTCGGCTTATTTAGTTGGTTAAAGCATCTTACCAGGGTGGATTTGCCTGAGCCGGACAGGCCGATGATCACGAAGATCTGGCCTCTGGGAATCTTCATATTGATATCCCACAGTGCCACAGAAACGCCGGTTTTCTTCTGCACTTCTTTTTTCGTGCTTCCATTGCTCATCATATGTGATGCCTCCGGCTTGTTAAGGCCATATAGCTTCGTTACATGCTGTACTTCAAATACAGTGTCTTTGCATTCCATATTCATCATCCTCCCTCGCTATTCTTCACTCTTGGCTTCTGACTCTGTCTTGCTTCTGGTGAACCATCCCTGCGTCAGACGGTCTATCACGACTGCCAGAATGACCACGCAGCCTCCGGCTATCAGACCCCGGCCGATCTCCGTACGGTTTACCGCATTCAAGACTTCCATTCCAAGACCCCGGGCCCCGATCATGGAGCAGGTCACGACCATTGCCATGGCCATCATCAAGGTCTGATTCACGCCGGTCAAAATAGTCGGGATTGCCTGTGGAATCTGCACCTTAAATAGTGTCTGCCATCTGGTAGAGCCAAAAGACCGCGCGGCCTCCACCACTTCCTTGTCTACCTGGCGGATGCCAAGGCTGGTCAGGCGGATGACGGGGACTATGGCATAGATGACGGTTGCAATGACTGCGGAAGCATTTCCAAGCCCGAAAAGAAGCAGGGCGGGAATCAGATATACGAATACGGGCATGGTCTGCATCGTGTCCAGAATGGGACGCACGATGCGATTGGCACGTGGCGAGTTAGAAATCAGTATTCCGATAGGGAGTCCCAGAAGAAGGGCAAGCACGACGCTGGCAAGCACGATGGAGAGGGTGAGTATCATCTCATCCCAAAATCCCACTATGCCTACCAGGCTTAGGATCGCGGCATACAGGACGCCGGTTCGAAGCCTTCCTTTTGCGCGCCATCCCGCAAGGAATACCAGAATCAGGAATAAGAACCAGGGAATGTGCTCCAACAGCCATTTGAATCCGTTGACCATTCCGCCAAGCAGGGCCTGGATCTTCTCAAGGACAGGCTCTGCGGAAACCGCAAAGTGGCGGACTGCATTATCGATGGCATCGGTATTGGGCTTATGTACGAAAGGAAATCCGCTAAGCCAGTCAGTCCCTTTCTTATTCGCCCCATTCTGAAGGCTGGAAGCCATAGTCTTAGCCTGCTTGGGCGTCAGCCATTCTTCGATCAATTCAGGGTGCTGCTTTAGCAGCCATCTGGCGGCCTGGGAGTGGTCTGCCTTATGGTCCTGCATATAAGCAAGCCCTTCGCTGATCAATTTGGAACCTGTGTGGTATTTAGAGAGAAATTTGCAGAAATCAGGATTAGACTTGGTAAATTCGTTGCTTGCCGCTACCGTAACCGTGACTGCCGGGCAGGCGCCGATGCCGTCCTGGAAGGTGGCAGCATCATAAGGACTGTCCTCAAGCAGCACAAGGTCGTATTTCCCCATCAGCCAGGTAGGCTCCCAGTAGTAGGCTACGAAAGGCGTCTTCTTATCCCAGGCGGAAGTGATGACGGAATCAAGAGCGGGATTGCTTCCGGGAATGACATAGTTGTAGTATTGATTCAGACCATAGGCATTGATTTTCTTCTGCATGATCTCGGTAACTTGCCATCCGGGAATCCCGCCGTAGATAATCCCCTTCCCGGGATCCTCCGGATCCGCAAATAGTTCCGGATATTTTGCCAGATCCTTAACGGTCTTAAGGTCCGGGTATTTTTTTGCTACATACGCGGGAATATAGAGTCCCTGATAATTGTCATCGAAGTTGACCCCTAATTCCGTAAATTTTCCGGCAGACAGATCTTCCTGATAAGTGGTGATATTATCCGTCCATTCTTCCATGTGTACATCGATCTCATTATTCATTAAGGCTTCATGGGTGATTGGCGTAGAGCCTGGAACCTCTGACCAGGTGTAGCCGAAGACTTCTTCTGCAATCAGGCCTGCAATGGCATTGTTCAATTCTATGGAATCCCACCCCACGTCCGCGAAGACGATTTCCTTCTTTTCATCTGCGGCAGATACCATAGTTACAGGCGTCATTGCTGATAACGATAAGACTGCAAAAAGTAACAAGATTTTTTTCATATCCAATGCCCTCCCATGAAGATATAAATAACGTGCAGGAGTCAGCGGACAAGTTCGGACACATAACTGAGATTGGCAGCGTTACATGCCACTACAATGATTGTGTCTTCATGAAGCAGTGTCTGCGGGCCGGGAGAAAACTGGATTTCCCCATCCTCGCGGACAGCGACTATGGTGCCGCCTGTCTTCTGGCGGAACTTTAGTTCTCCAATCGTCTTTCCGACAGCCTCGCTGCCTGGCTGGATTGGAAACTCATAAGTCCTTAGCTGGTCGCTGTGCTGGAAACGTTCTTCCAGCGCCATGATTTTTTCAAAAAGGCTGCTGATCTCTTCGTTCAGCTTATTTCTCTGAAGCGTCAGAGTCTTGAGCCGTTCTTTCAATCCGCGAAGATCATTATCGATCCCGTATTGTTCCACGTATTCGATAGCGAGCGTTCTAGATGCCACGGTTACGCCTACATTCTGGCGGATATCCACTACGTTCATGTTAGCCAGAAGATTCATAGCCCGGCGTATCGTCTCGGAAGATACGCCATACTGGGAACTGAGAATGGTACGTCCTGAAAGACGCTGTCCTTCCTTTAGTTTTCCGTTTGCGATCTGGGAGGCAATATCATAAGCGACCTGCGCATAGACAGGTACATTCGTCGAAAGTTTCATTGCTTGCTGTTCTCCTTGAAATATACATACTGACAACCTTATTTTAATGTAAAGGTTGTCGGATGTCAAGCGCATAGGACGAAAAGAAGGCAGGAGTCCTATGCTCCTGCCTCCCTGAATATTGAACTTATGGATTCAAGGTTGCTTTTACCAATTCGCTGTGTGACAGGGCAGATAGTTCTTTTACCTTCCCAAAGTCAAGCCCCATGGCCTCGGTTATGCGGCGGCCGTAATCCTCGTCTGCCAGATAGCAGTGAACGGCATGGCGGTATTTTACGTTGTCGGTTACCGGCGCGATGTTGCGTGCCGTATTCTCTATCAGCAGCGCCTTCTTCTCTTCGGTCATCAGACGGTACAGTTCTCCGCCTGCCCGGAAGCAGTCGTCGGTTGGATCATCCTTGGGGTCATACGCATAAAGCGCGCCTGACAGATCAAGCGGCGGCTCCATCACATCCGGCTGGGCGGCCCAGTCTCCGGCACTGTTAGGAGAATAGGCGGGCGCTCCGCCATAGTTGCCGTCCGTACGCATAAGCCCATCCCGATGGTAGTCATGCACTTCGCATTTGGCCTGGTTTACAGGAATCTGGTTGTAGTTAACGCCGAGACGATAGCGCTGAGCATCGCCGTATACAAAGAGGCGGCCCTGCAGGAACTTGTCCGGCGAGAAGCCGATGCCCGGTACGACATGGGCCGGCGTAAATGCGGCTTGCTCTACCTCTGCAAAATAGTTCTCCGGATTGCGGTTCAGTTCCAGTACCCCTACTTCATGGAGCGGATATTCCTTATGGCGCCAGATCTTCGTAATGTCGAATGGATTCTCATAATGCTTCCTGGCCTGTTCCTCCGTCATGATCTGGACATACATTGTCCAGCGTGGATAATCGCCCTTTTCAATGGATTCATATAAGTCCCGCCCATGGCTCTCGCGATCCATAGCGATAATTTTTTCAGCCTCCTCATCCGTCAGGTTCTTGATGCCCTGCTGGGTGTGGAAGTGGAACTTGCACCATACCCGTTCATTGGCGGCATTGTAGAAACTGAAGGTATGCTCGCCATAGAAATGCATATGCCGGAATGTGGCAGGGATGCCTCGATCGGACATTACGATGGTGGTCTGATGGAAGGTCTCCGGAAGCAGCGTCCAGAAGTCCCAGTTATTCTGGGCCGAGCGCATGCCTGTGCGCGGGTCCCGCTTTACTGCCCGGTTAAGGTCCGGGAAATTATGTACATCCCGCAGGAAAAAGGTTGGCGTATTGTTGCCTACCAGGTCCCAGTTGCCTTCTTCCGTGTAGAACTTGCAGGCAACCCCGCGGATATCACGTTCCGCATCCGCAGCCCCGCGCTCCCCGGCAACCGTGGAGAACCGGACAAAGACATCCGTCTTCTTGCCGGGCTCAAATACCTTCGCCTTGGTCCACTTGGTGATATCGTGGGTTACGGTAAATGTGCCATACGCGCCCCAGCCTTTTGCATGCATTCTTCTCTCAGGAATTACTTCACGGTCAAAATGCGCCAGCTTCTCAAGAAGCCAGACGTCCTGCAATGCCACCGGGCCACGGGGGCCGGCGGTCAGTGAATTCTCGTTTTCCGCTATGGGAGCGCCGACTTCATTGGTTAATTTTTTATTATCCATAGTGTTCCTCCTTCTGTAATTATGAATCCAAAAACAATAATAGTTATTATAATTATCATATTCCTTTTGGAGAAAAATGTCAATAAAAAACTTACGGCGCATTACTGGGCTGTGTAATGCGCCGTAAGTTTTTTATTGATACGATTGGCATTCTATATAGGGACAGATGCGTGGCCTATGATCCGGTAGAATTCCGGCGGATACATTTGCTTAGAAGCTCCAGCAGTTCTTCCACCTGGATTGGTTTGGAGAGATGGCCGTTCATGCCACTTTCCATGGATTTCTTCAAGTCCTCGTCAAAGGCATTGGCAGTCAGCGCCAATATCGGGATCGTACGTGCATCCGGGCGGCCGGAGGTGCGGATGCATCGGGTCGATTCCAGGCCATCCATTACCGGCATCCGGATATCCATAAGGATTGCATCAAAGTATCCGGGCTCATGGCTGACAAAAAGATCCCGGGCCTTCCTCCCATCATTTGCACAGCATACGGTAAATCCATTCATCTCAAGAATTGTCTGGGCAATCTCCTGGTTCAGTTCATTGTCCTCTGCCAGAAGGATTCTATAGCCATGGAAGTCAGGAAGCGCCGCCGATGGCTTTTTACTACTGTTGGCCATAGGAGAGGCCGAAGCCAGAGCATATTCGAAGGAAAGGGTAAAGTAAAATAGGGAGCCCTTGCCTACCTGGCTTTGAACTTCCAGCGTACCACCCATCATCTGTACCAGGCTCCGGGAAATAGACAGTCCAAGCCCTGTGCCCCCATGGAGGGAGGCAGTGCGGGAATCTGCCTGCTCGAAGGCGTTGAAGATCCGCTCCATTGCGGAAGCTTCGATGCCGATGCCGGTATCCTGGACAGAAAACTTGAGCACGCTCTTTGGCGAAGTCTCTAATTCCTCCACACGCAAGGTGACAGAGCCTTGGCTGGTAAACTTGATTGCGTTGCCGATGATATTGACCAGCACTTGGTTCAAGCGGAGGCTGTCGGCGATGAGGCATCTGTCCGTAACACGCATGTCCTCAATCCGCAGCAAAAGCCCCTTCTCCGTGGCCTGGGCCCGGAACAAGGATTCCAGGCTTGATAATAGATGAGAGAGATCCACGGTTTCATAGTTGAGTTCCAATTTGCCGCTTTCGATGCGGGACATATCCAATATATCATTGATAAGGCCAAGCAGATAGGTGTTGGCCGATTCGATCTTCTCCAGGCAGTCCAGAGTCTTTTCGCGATCCGACAGCACGCTTTTGGCAATCGTGGTCATGCCGCTGATCGCATTCATGGGCGTACGGATCTCATGGGACATTCTGGAGAGGAAATCTGTCTTGGCCTGGCTTACGGCATCCGCTTTGGACTTCATGATAAAGGAAGGAACAATCTTAACCATCTCTTTTAACAATTTCCGCTGCTCAGGGGTCCATTGGTAATTCTCACGATCCACTTCAAAACTCATGGATCCCGCATATTCCCCATAGTTCCATATACCTGCGTGGAGACAGGAAGGGAAGCGGGAGATTCCTTCCTTCACATTGTGGTCCGCAAGGCCTTCTTCATCGTACATAGTGGCGCAGGCGTCAAAATCCTCCGCAGCGGCATAAAAGTTGCACCCAAGCTGCAGATCCTCCCGGCTGCGTGCCCACTGGTAAGAGAAGTGATAGCTTAGGTAAGAAGGATTGGCTTCGATAATGGATACCCGGTCAAAATGATATAATTTGCCGATCCTGGAAAGCAGCAGGAAGACCGCGTCATCCAGGTTCTTTGCCTTGCCAAGAAGATCCAGCGCAAAAGCGACAAAGTCACCCTTGGGCTGCGGGATATCCGGCTCGATGGCATTGACAGGATGCTCGTCCGTATACAGCTGGGTCAGGAACACTCCAAGTTCATTGGACGTATCCAGATAGCAGGCAGCCTGTCCCTTTCCATGTTCTTTGACATATTTCAAGGTACTCTCCGCACAGCGGTAGAGCGCATGATACTCACCCGTCACTTCCGTGCTGCACATGCCGATGCTGACGGATACGTGAATATCCTTTTCTGGAGTAGCCAGGATACTCTGTACCTGGCGGGCAATTCTGGGTCCGATGACGGAGGCCTGGGCCTTATTACTGTTCTTGACAAAGAACATGAATTCATCCCCGCCCAGGCGCATGGAAATACTGTCCTGGGGGGATTCGGCACGGAGAATGTCAGCAACCTCCAGAAGGAGGGCATCGGCAAATACATTGCCTTCCTTCTGGTTGATTTCTTTGAAATTATCCATGTCAAGCAGCATCATTACCCCATGCTCATCGGCTGGCCTGTGCGCCAGGTAATTTTTTACCATCTGGATGCCGCTTTCCTTATTATAAAGGCCGGTCAGTTCATCCTGAGAGCGGGCTTTTATCAGCGCTGCCTCTATCTCCTTCTGGTGGGTAATATTTTCTGTAATACCGATGACCAGCTGAGGAGAGCCGTCTTCATTGGCAAGTATGACAGAAAGGGTTACCCGGCACCAATAAACGCCGTCTTGCGCCAGAAATTCACAAGATGAAGTCCGCTCCCCCTGGCTTATGCACTCATACATTTTATAGAAGGCCTCATGATACGCGGGATCCACCTGGTCAGTGGCAAAATCATAGGGCATATTGCCATACCTTTCCTGACAATGATAGATAGAGCAGGTGCGTGGCGGAACAAGGCACTCCCGGGTTTGGGGGTAGTAGTAGAACTCGCAGGTTGTGGTATGTTCCAGTGCCAGATGGAGAATCTCGTTGCTGGCCTCAAGCTGTTCGGATAAGCGCCGGTTGCTCAGTTCTGCCCTTTTTCGGCTGTCAATGTCAAGAAATACGCTTTGGATCACCTGTTCTCCGTCAATATCCAGAATGACCTCCGCGCTGCCGATGATCCACAAGGGGGTACCGCCTTTTTGAAGGAGGCGGTATTCATAGGGACTCTTATCTCCTGGAGCTTGGAGGGTCTCGATCTCTTTAAGGATGCGGACCCGGTCTTCACTGGCGATAAGGGCCGTGAGATCCCAGTTCTTCTTGGCCCAGAATTCTTCCGGCGTGTATCCGAAGATACGGATGGCTTCCCGGTTCGCATTGATAAATATGACTCCCTGGGGCGTCAGCTTATACTGGACGATGCCGCAGAGAACAGACTCGAAGAGGTGGTTGTACCTCCGGGCCTGCCGTTCTAATCCCTCCCTGGATTCTACCTCCAAAGAGATATCACGGATAACGCTTATGCAGACCTTACGTCCATCTTCGGAAAGTCCCTTTTTGCCAATATCATTCACCCAGATATAATCCCCATTCTTCTTTTTCATGCGGTATTGAATCTCATAGGCACTGCCCTTCGAAAATGCCTTCGCAACCTGCTCGTCCACAGCCTTACGGTCATCCGGATGGATGCAGTTAATAACCATGCCATTAATGGCACGGTTAAATTCATCATAGGTATAGCCCAGATAGGACAGAAGGAAGTCATTGACATAGTAGAGAGGAAAGCCTGGCTCCAGATATCCGCCTATCATGCCGCCGGGAATACTCTTTCCAAGAATGTCCAGCGCCCTAAAGCCAAGCTGACGGTCCAGTTCGGCACGGCCGATAGAAGAAGAAGGAAAGAACTTAGCCTCTTCCTGCAAGGCATCCGGGGCGGAGGCATGGATGGAGGCGATCCGGTATAGCCCGCCTTCCTCGACGCAGGTAGCGGTGACCTCAAACCTGAGCGCATCGGTACCGGGAACATCCGGGAATACAGAGGCGACAAGGAGGACTACGGCACAGTGAGCCGCGATAGAGGTTTCCCGGATGTCGTCATATTCGATCCGGCAGGAGTACGGGACTTGAGAGAATGTGGCCCGCAATGCCTGGATCACCAGATCCTTTCCATTCCAATGGATGTCCTCTGTGAGGCATTTTGATGCACGTTCTATATTCCGCTGAACCAGGTATGCATGAAGGAATTCCTGAACCACTTCGGCTGCCTTGCCTGACTGAATCATATTTCCACCTCTTTCCGGGTCAAATACAGAGATTGTCCCCCTTGTAGATATTTATTACCATTATAAGCCAGGCAATTTAAAAACTCAATGTGGGAATGCGCTTTTGATGATTTCCTGACATGAATCAGCGCGTAAAATGCAGTGGAAGAACGAACTGCATTTTACGCGCTGGATTAGGCTAGATTATTTGAATTTTTTACGTGATAGCAGGATGAGAGCCGCCAGCGATGCTGCCGCGAGCAAGCCATACTCATTCTGTCTTGCGGTATCTCCGGTCTTGGCCGCCCTGGCATTTGCAGAACCGCCGCTGGTATTTTGGGCCGATGAAGAACTGCCGTCCTGGCCGCCTCCATTTCCATTACCGCCATGATTGCCTTCGCTCTTTGCCTGCTTCTTATAGGCCAAAGAGTAAAGCGAGAACTTGTCTGTCTCAATGGTGATCGTAGAATCGTCGTTATCCAGATCGCTAAGAATATCCGTCTTTAGCGTTCCATCCTCCTGTTCATGGACGCGGATAACAGAGAATACCAGTTCCTCCGAAGCGCTTAAGCCTTCCCGGAATTTTTCCGGAATCTGAATGGTAAGGCGTATTGGCGCAGAAGCCTCGCTAAGCTGCGTCTCAGCGCCGTTTCTTATTTTAAATAGATTAATATCTAAGTGTAAAGCCAGTATCTGATCCTCGGCCAGCGCGTTCTGCACTGCCTCGGCCAATGTATCGTCGACCGCTTCCAGTTCCTTCATGCGCAAGTGGAAGCCGATGGTATTCCCGGCGTTGATATCCTGTCTGTCTACAGGATCTAAGAGCTTGTCAGCCATCTGCGCGGAATTATTCACCGATACCTTCACATCGGGCGTGGAAGCATCAACGTGGACTTCGAAGTCGGTGTCCGGTCCGGGAACTTTCTTAATCTTCCATACGGATTGCGTATCCGTTACTTCGTAGTCCAGTTCCCCATCCTTAAGGGAGAACCATCCTGCGTCGGAATCTGTATCATCGCAGGAAACGATGATATCGCCAGCCTTGATGCCGTTGTCGATCAGCTGCGTCGGCACGCCGTCCTGCTTTCCGAGAAATGCCGTGATATGAAGCGGCTGATTTAAGGTAATGCTGTCAAAACAGGTAACCGTATCGGTTACGAAACTGTCGTTCAGTATCAGAGTGGAACTGCCGCCGATGGCTTCCGGATTGCCGGAATTCTCCACTCCTCCCCAGATATGCTCTGCGGTAGCGGACGTGAGCGTGACGGCTGTGCTGTCCCCGCCAGCCTTGCTTCCCTCGGCTCCGTCACTGCATCCGCCGGCCCATACAGAAGGATAGCACTGCGTGCCGCCGTCGCCCATTTCTTCACAGAAGTAACCGCTTATATCATCTAGGGCAATATGGATGGAACCAGCCTTGGCAGAAGCTCCCTTGCTGGCATCGCCGCCACCGTAGATGTTGCCAGTTATGGCTCCGGTATCGCCTTCGCTGATTGCCAGATTGATGCTTCCTGCCACATTGGCCTGAGATCCGCTTCCATTCGCCGTGCCGCCGCCGTATACTGCCGCGGCTACCCAACTGCCAAACTGTTGTTCCACAGGTGTTACAGAATTCGTAATATGGATGGCAGTCTCGCCGACATTTGCCTTGCCGCCACTGCTGGCATCGCCGCCGCCAATGGTGTATCCATATAGGTTGGAACAATTTTTTATATCAATAGAAACTTTTCCGGATACATTGGCAACAGAAGAACCAGATGCGGAACCGCCTCCATATAACATCATCATCTCATTGCCATCCACCTGGATATCAACGGATTCAGCATTCGCCTGGGCGCTGCATCCTGCCACGCCTGAATTGATATTTGCAGAGCCTGCGCCGTAGACCTCCCGGATATCTACCTGAGATAACTGAATCTGTACCGCTCCTTTTACGTCTGCCCTGGCATTGCCGGATGCTCCAGCGGTTACGGAAGCCGAACCGCCGCCCCGGACGGAGTAAGTCCGCCCGCATATGGAAGTGCTGGATGACCCCACATCGGCGGAGGCATCATAAGCCCCGCTGGCAACGGCGGAACCGCCGCCATAGATATTACCATGGTTGCCAACAGGAATTGCAGAAATATCTACAGAAACGCTGCCGGTAACATTGGCACTGGCGTTCCCGGACTTGCCAACGGCATATCCGCCCCCGTATACCTTGGAGGCATCGGCATTTCCTTTGACAGTGATAGAAACGCTGCCATTTACATCTGCATTGCCTGTCCCGTCAGAATATCCGCCGCCGTAGATAGTTCCTATGTTTACGCTGTCAACTACGATATTGACATCCCCATTTACCGGCTCATTCTTGCCGCCGCCGTAGATGGTCAAAGAACCTACTGGCGTTGCAATCAGTTTTTCATTGCCAGAACCGTCATAGATATAGGCCTTCTGGTCAGAGTCATCTTTTTTGATGACGACCGGAACGCCGTAAGTATATAAAGTATTTCCCTCTAAAATAAGCGGCAGGTCGTTTGAAGCCACCTCTTCAGATGCTGGTACCGCCAAAAAAGCGTCGGATGTTCCTTCCGGCACATCGCCGTCCGCTGGCGCTGCCTGTGGCTCTTCTGTAACTTCCGTCTCATCTGCCTCACCCGGATCTTCCTGTGGATCCCTGGTTTCGATGCCGCCTGTAATCGTTATCGTCTCGTTTGATTTCTCCCCTGTACTTTCTGACGAGCCGTCAGAATTTTCCTGCGCATAACAAGTAAACGCAAGATTAGCAGTCAGGATCAAAGCGGTCAGAACCGCCAATACCCGGCCATGTCTTTTCATTATGTATTCCCCCTGTATTATATTATTTTGACTATTGCTTAACCGTATCTGCGATACCGTCAATAAAACAATAATCTGCTCCCTTCCTTCATCATATTCTTGACTTTCTGATTTGTCAACAATAATGACGAAAAATTGTGTAATAAATGACGAATTTTTGATAGAATTTTACATAAATCATTTTTTTGTTTATTAGAATTGTACAATTGTGGTCAGGGGAATGTAACAATGGATGCTTGACATCTTTCGACATTTAGTAAAGAATAAACTATTATAAAGTAGTTATCGGTTTATTAATGAGTCAGGGGCGGGTGAATGGTATGTTAAAAGTATTGATAGCAGATGATGAGAAGATGATATGTTCCTTGATATCCCAATTGCTTGACTGGAATGCGCTGGGGTACGAGATTGTAGGGATGGCATACACTGGGGTGGATGCCTATGAAATGATCCGAAAGGAACAGCCGGACGTCATCATATCTGATATCCGAATGCCGGGATATGACGGCATCGAATTGATAAAAAGGACGAAGGAGGCCGGGATAGAGGCAGAATTCGTTATGATCAGCGGCTTTAAGCAGTTTGAGTACGCGCAGAATGCAATGAAGTACGGTGTCAAATATTATCTTTTAAAACCGATCGAGGAGGATAAGCTTCAGGAAATCGCAGAAGAGATCAAGGATGCCATTCTAAGCAGAAAGCAGCATGATCATTACCGGAACCAGCTGGAATTGGAGATTCAGGAGACTCGGGATAAGATGAAGAAACGGTTCCTGACTTCCATGCTGTTCGGAGAGCAGGAAAGCAGGAAGATTGCCGACTGCAACAGCATTAACCAGGAATACAGCACCAGTTTTAAAGAAGGCGTGTTCCAGGCGGTATTTATCAAGGTTGATACAGATGGAGGGGAGGAAGAAAGCATCGGCTCTATGATCGAAAAGTTGGAGAAATATACCGATATTCTGGGGGACGTGTGCGAGGAGCATATTACCACAGAGATGCATTCGGGGATTATTACCTTGGTGAATTATAAGTTCGAGCAGGAGGCGCTGGTCAGGAAGAAGATAGAAGAGATGTATGAGGAGATTAAGAAATATATAGACCGGTTCGAAGGGTTCTCTGTGGTACTGGGGGTAGGCCGTAAGATGGATCATTTCCTGGAATCCAATCTCTGTCTTAAGACGGCCATTGACGCGATCAAGTATCGGATCCGGATCAGCAATACCAATATCATTTATCTGGAGAATTATCAGTTCGAGCCCTATGATATTAATAAGATCGTGACAGAGGGCAAGAAGCAGGCCTACCTGTCTAAGGTGGTATCAGGCGATATCAGAGGCGCTCAGGAATGTCTGGCCGCTACGCTCAGAGAGATCAGATATAGTGGCGGCAGCTATTCACCCATTCTGTTTTTTGACATCCTGATCGCATACGTAGATTTGCTGACCGATTACTGCAAGCAGCAGGACTTGTACAGCGAGGAATATGAAAGAAACCTGAAAAAATGGAATGTAAGCACAGACAACATCAGAAGCGAGAAGATGCTCCTGGCTGTTACGGAAGATCTGATCAGAGAGACGCTGGAATATGCAGCGGAGGAAAAGAAGTCAAAAGATATCAAGCCAATCCGGGAAATAAAGAAGTATATCGAAGAAAATTATATGGAGGAGATCAGTCTTGGCCAGCTGGCGGAACTGGTGGATATGAATGCCTCGTATCTAAGTTCCGTATTTAAGAAGGAGACGGGCATGACTTACTCGGAGTATCTGATTCTTTGCAGAGTGAAGCAGGCAAGCCGGCTTCTGGTGGAGACGAATCTAAGCATCGGCGAGATCGCGCACCAGTCAGGATATCAAGATGCCAGGTATTTCAGCAAGCAGTTCTCCAAGCAGGTAGGGCTTAAGCCGTCCGAATATAGAAAACTGTATTCATAAAGGGGAAGACATGGATAAGAGAAAATATTCATCGAAGAAGATAAAGAAAATCATCCTGGCAGGAGTGCTCATCTACCTGCTTCTGGTGATTGTCTCAGCGATTCTGATGACCGGCATGATAGAAAGCCGGTATCTGCGCCTGTTCGTTATTCTGGCGGAGATTGCGCTGGGGGCAGGCTATTATACGGTCTTCTACCGAAGCATCTACAAGCCCAACCTTCGGCTGGAGCAGATCATCAGGGATCTGAACCATGAGCAGATCAAAGAAGATGACGACATGCTCCGGGAGATCAAAAGCATTATCTCCTCCCTGGATTCTATGGCCATTAAGCAGAAGAACGCGGAGATATTGATGAAGAATGCCGAGATTAATAACCTTCAGGACCAGATCAATCCGCATTTCCTCTATAACACGCTGGAAGTCATACGAGGAGAGGCTTTACTTAACGGTGACAGGAAGATTGCGGACATGACGGCGTCCCTGGCCAATTATTTCCGCTATAACATCAGCAGGAGAGAGACTTTCGTATTCCTGAAAGATGAGTTAAAGAACAGCATGAACTATTTTAATATACAGAAGAACCGGTTCGGGGACAAGATATCCTGTCAGATAGTGTACCATGATGTAGAAGAGGGCCAGGTAGAGAACTGCTACATTCCCAAGCTGCTCCTTCAGCCGGTGATCGAGAACGCCATCTATCATGGACTGGAGCTTAAGATGGGAGAGGGAAATATCAAGATACATATCACTGCAGCGGATTCCAGCCTGAAGATTAATGTCGCGGATGATGGTCTGGGAATGTCCCAGGAGAAGGTAGACGAGCTGAATCGGGATTATGAAGACGGAGAAGAAGAGGAATCCTCCGAGACAGGAGGACGGCGGCATAACGGCGTTGCCATCAGGAATATTAAAAAGAGGCTGAAACTGTACTGGGGGGATGCGGCGTACATGGTGATCGTCAGCGACCTGGGAGTTGGGACACAGGTGCATATATCGATGCCGCTTCTATATCAGATTGAGGAATATATGAGTTGACCATGAAAAAGAATGTTCTGTTATTGAAAAATATTACAAAAGAAAAGGCCGGCAGCAAAGTGCTGGATCAGTTCTATGTCGAGATTCTGAGCGGCGAGATCATGAATCTGATCGGGCTGGAAGGAAGCGGAAAGGAAGAGATATATTCTATCCTGTTCGGTGATGAATGTGCGGATAAGGGAGAGGTATGGTTTGCGGGAAAGAAGTATGAAAAAGGGAAGGAACTGCCCGTCGAAAGATCCAACGGGATATTTTTTATCGGAAATCAAGAACTGATCATTCCGAACCTGAGCGTGGCCGAGAACCTGTATATTATTGAGAAGATCAATTATTTCCAGTTCAGCGTATCAAAGAAGAAGATGGAACTGCAGGCGCGAAGGATGCTGGAACAGTTCGAGATTAAGATTGCCCCGGATAAAAAGGCCAATGAGCTGAACCGGTACGAGTGCTATATCCTGCGTCTGATGCGGGCATATGTGAAGCGTGCCAGGCTGATCGTGGTGGACGATATTCTGGACGACTTTTCCTTTGAGCGGATCGGCCAGATCGTGGAGATACTGGAACGCTTCAAGCAGGAAGGCATATCCGTGCTGTGGATCAACAGTTATCCGGACGCGATTACGGAAAGTTCCGATAAGGTCGTGGTCATCCGTCAGGGAAGGAACTGTAAGATGTTCTATAAGGAAGAGTACGACAGGCAGAAAGTGTTTGAGTGCATGATTGGAAAGAAAGGTCCAAAGGAGTCGGTGCAGGAGTCTAAGGCAGGCAGCAGGATCATCTTCCAGGCAGAGAATATACAGAATGATTATTTTGATGGGCTGGATTTTTGCTGCAGGCAGGGCGAGATGCTTGGCATCTATGACCTCCAGGATAAGTTTAGCAGAGAACTGCGCAGATTGCTTCTGGGCAGGAGAAGCTATAGCGGCGGCCTGATCGTAGACGGGTCACCCTATAAGGCGGATTCTGAGTATAAACTGGTGAGAAGCCATATCGGCGTGGTGGATGGGAATAAATACCAGTCACTGATCTTCCCGGATCTTACCGTCAGGGAGAATATGGAGATGGCTGTTTATAAGAAGACTACCGTGTGCGGGTGCTTTATTAACGGTAGGGTGAAAAGATATCTGGATAGAATTGGAATGGAGATCTGCGAGAATAGCCGGATCAACCAGGAGATGGTCAATGTCAGCAGAAGGGATGCCATGCAGATCATCTACCGCAGATGGCAGCTTACGAAGCCGAAGATTTTATTCTGCTTTCAGCCATTTCTCAGGCTGGACGCCGTATCCAGGCAGCAGCTGGAGGCTTTGCTGCTGGAATTTAAAAGCAAGGGAACGGGGATTGTATTAAGCAGCGCCAATATCTCCCATCTGCTGCCGCTGTGCGACCGAATCCTTGTCATTGAGGGAAATCGGATCATCAGGGAAGTAGAAAAAGAATCATTTTCCGAGTATTTCTAATAAAAGTGCACATATTCCAAAATCCCCGGCATTGTCCGGGAGCCTCCGGAAGGTTATACTACACATATCAAATAACCAAAAGGAGGAAAAAGAATGAAAAAGATGTGGAGAAAGGTGCTGGCAGCAGCGATGGTTCTAACAATGATCCTTTCCCTGGCAGCGTGCGGGAGTAAAGGAGACGATAAGTCTGACGACAAGAAGTCATCCGAGAAATCATCCGATGTAAAGATTGGCTTTGTAGTCAGCGATATGTCAGATGCATTCTTCGCGCACCTGGTGCAGAAGATGCAGGATGATGCTGACAGCAAGGGCGTAACGCTCACGGTAAAGGAGTGCCCGGAGATCAGCGATAAGATTACCGGAATCGAGAACTTCGTGGAGGCTGGATGCACCACGATCATCTGCCACGTTACGGATGCAGACGCGCTTAAGGACGCGGCAATGAACGCAGAGGACGCCGGCGTTAAATTTATCTCTTATGATTCTGATATCGAGGGAACTTCCGGATTCATCGGAATCGACAACTATGAGTATGGATACGCTATTGGAAAGAATGCCGCGGACTGGATCAACGAGAATTTTGAAGAGTCTGACACTGTCAAAGTGGGCGTGTGCAACTATCCGGATTATCCATTCCTGGTAACCAGAGAAGAAGGAATCCTGGCAGCATTAAAAGAACTTGCTCCTAATGCCAAGGTAGTAGTTACCGCCAAAGCAGGCTACACCCCTGAAGGCGTGGATGTAGGAGACGCATGGGTGCAGTCCAACTCTGACTTAAATGTGGTTGTAGGCATCAATGACGCAGGCGTGCTGGGCGTATACGAATCATTCAAATCAGCGGGCATTAAGAATGACAAGCTGGGAATGTTCGGCGGGGATGCCGTAGACGATGCTCTGGCTGCGTTAAAAGAAGGCGGCGCATTCAAAGCCACGGTTACCACGAATATGCTGCTCCATGCGGACTATTTCATCGATATGGCAATCGAGCTGACGGAAAAAGGAAAACTGGACGAAAGAGAAGTCCTGTTCCCGCTTGATCCGATCACGCCAGAAAACGTAGACGAGTATATTGCAAGTCAGGAATAGTAAATGACAGGAATTAATGGTATAGCGTACAACCTATACCATTAATTTTTTAAGGAATGGATAATGGATGAGGCGGTGACTGATACATGGATCATATATTAGAGATTAAAAATGTTACGAAAAGATATCCGGGCGTAGTAGCCCTTGATAACGTCTCCCTTTCAGTGAGGAGAGGGGAAGTCCACGCGCTGGTTGGTGAAAATGGCGCGGGAAAATCAACTTTGATCAAGATTATTACAGGCGCGATCAAGCCTGATGAAGGAAGCATCATATACCAGGGTAAGAATTACCCGGAACTAAATCCGATCCTGTCGGGAGAGATTGGGATAGAGGCGATCTATCAGGAATTCAATCTTGCTCCGGATCTGTCGGTGGAAGAAAATATCTACATGGGAAGCAAGGTGAATAACAGCCTGTTCATAGATAAGAAGAAGTTAACGGAAAATACGATGGAAATCCTGAAGTCGCTGAATGCGGACATTAGCCCGAATACAAAGATCAAGGATCTGACGGTGGCCTATATGCAGCTGGTAGAGATATCCAAGGCGCTTGCAAAGAATGTAAAGCTGCTGATCATGGATGAGCCGACGGCGCCGCTTACGGACAACGAGGTGGAGATACTCTTTGAACTAGTCAGAAAATTAAAAGAAAAAGGAGTGTCCATTATCTACATATCCCACAGGCTGGATGAGATATTCGAACTGTCTGACCGGGTTACGGTCATGCGTGACGGGCAGATGATCAAGACGGCTGAGATACAGGATATTACGAAGAATCAGCTGATCTTTGACATGGTGGGACGCGAACTTACCGAGACCTATCCGAAGCGTAATCCCAAATATGGGGATAAGCTGCTGGAAGTCAAAGGCATATGCGGGCCTTCCAACCAGGAGACATCCTTCTGCGTAAGAGAAGGGGAGATCGTAGGGCTTGCGGGCCTGGTGGGCGCGGGCAGAACCGAGATGGCAAGGCTCATCATCGGAGCCGATAAGAAATATTCCGGCGAAGTCTATGTAAAGGGGAAAAGGGCGGTTATCAATTCGCCCAAGGATGCGATCGAGAATGGGATTGCCTATGTGTCGGAGGATCGGAAGAACCAGGGAGTACTGCTTAAGATGTCCATCCGCTGGAATATTACCCTTCCCATACTTAGGAAGCTGTCGAAATTTATATTCATCAGCCAGAAAGAGGAAAATGCGTGCGTAAATAAGTATAAGGATGCACTGCGGATCAAGACGCCATCTGTCAACCAGCTGGTGGGAAACCTGTCCGGAGGCAACCAGCAGAAAGTAGCAGTGGCAAAATGGCTTGCCAGCGAATCAAAAATATTGATTCTGGATGAGCCCACGCGGGGGATTGATGTGGGGGCTAAACAGGAAATCTATGAATTGATCAATCAGCTGACCCAGGAAGGTCTTGGAATCATCATGATATCCTCGGAGATGGAGGAGATTATGGGGATGTCCGACCGTATGCTGGTAATGGCGGAAGGAAACGTGGTAGGGGAACTGCAGAAAGAGGAGTTCTCACAGGATAAGATTCTTAGATATGCATCGAATATAACGACTTAGGAGGAACGCAAAATGGATAAGTTTAAAAGTTTTATAAAGCAGTATTTCGTATTGGTGATATTAATATTCTTGATTATACTATTTGGCTGCCTGCAGCCGGAATCATTTTTGACGATGTCAAACTTCTTTACCGTAGTCCGGCAGTCTTCTATCATGGGAATCGCCACTATTGGCCTGCTGTTCGTCATGATCGCGGGAGGGATCGACCTGTCCCTGGGATCAGTGATATCATTGGAATCTGTCCTGGCAGCAGTCCTTTTGACAAAGTTCGGGATGGGGCTATTCCCGGCATATGCCCTGGGGCTTCTGGCGACTACGCTGATCGGGCTGGTAACCGGGATCATCATTGTAAAGACCAACATTTTCCCGATGATCGGAACCCTGGCTTTGCAGATCATCTTGCAAGGCGCCGCATATCTGATCTGCGGAGGAATGCCGGTATCCAATCTGCCAAGTTCTGCCAAGGTGGTTGGGCAAGGCTATGTGGGGATGATTCCTCTGCCAGTGATCCTGTTCATCGTTGTCATTATCATTGCTGGAATTGTGCTGAACCGAACCTACATTGGAAGGCATTTTTACGCAATTGGAAGTAATGAAGAGGCGGCAAGGCTCTCCGGCATCAATACAGGCAAATTAAAGGTAGCCACCTATGCAATCGGAGGATTCCTGTCAGGGCTTGCGGGACTTATCATGCTTGCCAGGATCAGTTCCGGACAGCCTACGGCAGGAAAGAATATGGAAATGGACTGCCTGACAGCCGCGGTAATCGGCGGCGTCAGCCTGACCGGCGGAGAAGGGCGCATCTCTACGGCTGTGTGCGGCGTATTGATCATCGGCGTGCTGACCAACGGCATGACGATCCTTAATATCAGCGAATATTACCAGCTGATCATCAGAGGATGCATCTTCCTTGGCGCGGTATGCCTGGATGGAATCCAGAAGCAGCTGGCGGGCAGGAAGAAAGTGAAGAAGGTGGCCTAGTATGGGAGATTATCGAAAGTATTTGGAACCGGAATATGGGGAAGTAGCACCGGAAGTCGAGATTATGGAGCCGCAGGCCATGGATATGGAGCACAAGAAGGAGTGGCGGACGAAGAGCAACTACGAATCCGTGGCGGCAATGACGGCGGCTTACCAGCGGTGCAGCTGCTATGAGAAGATTATGACGGTACATACGGAAGAGACGCTGCTAAATGGAAGCGACGGGCCCATACGCCTTCGGATCTATACGCCGGAAGGGAAGAAGCCGTGCCCGGCAGTCGTATTCTACCACGGCGGCGCGTTCTCTATGAACAGCATTGATGTATACGAGTATGTGTGCAGATACCTGGCCTGCTACGGAGGCATGATCGTGGTGGCTCCCGATTACCACCTGGCTCCGGAATACAAGTTTCCGAAGGGACTTAACGAGGCGTATGATACGCTCGTATGGACCAGCGAGAATATAGGGGATTACGGAGGCGACCCCAAAAACATCAGCGTCTGCGGCGATAGTTCCGGCGGCAACTTCGCGACCGTAGTCTCCATGCTGGCAAGAGACCGGAAAGGTCCGGCTGTCCGCAGGCAGATCTTGTACTATCCATTGACAACGAATGTGGAGAGCGAGATGACAGATTCTGAAAAACGCTATGGCAAGGGGTATTTCCTGGAATATAACTGTATGGAAGACCCGATGGACTTTTATTTTAACAGCGAGGAAGAGAAAGAAAGCCCGCTGGCTTCTCCGCTCCTATCCGGAAATCTGAAAGGACTGCCTCCGGCCTGCTTCATATCCGCCCAGTGCGACCCGCTTCTGGATCAGGGGCTGATGTATGCGGCAAAGCTAGAGGACAGCGGCGTAAGCGTGGAGTACCATATCATGGAAGGGATGGTACATGGATTCCTTAACTGGACGTACGGGAAGACATTCGACGCGTTAAATCATGCTATCCGGTTCATCCATGGGACGGATTGACGGATCAAAGGAGGAATTATATATGTCAGTATTTCAGGAAATCTCAGATTATATAGATACCATATCCGTGATAGATACCCATTGCCATAAACTGCCCCGGCAGGAAAGGTTTCCCTCAGGAATCCAGGATCTGGTGGAACATTCCTACCTGGGATGGTGCCACCGCGACTGGGACGGCACGAAGGAGGCTGCTGCGGAATTTGTAAGAGGCTTAAAGCATAATTCCTATTTTTTCTGGATCGAGAAGAGCCTTCAGAAACTGCTTGGTACAGAACAAAGGCTGGATGAAAATACGTACCCTTGGTTTGACCAGAAGATTAGGGAATTCTCTTCTTCCCTTGCATCGGATGATGAATTTCTGCGGAATGTCTGCCATTATGACAAGATCGTCCTGGACGGATATTGGGAGCCGGGGACGAACCTTGGCAATCCCGGTCTGTATACGCCGACCTACCGGATCAACCAGTTTCTGTTCGGATATCAGCCGGATACGGTGGATGATAACGGCAACAATCCCTTCCTTGTATATGGATGGCCCAAAGACCTGGAGTTCGACCAGTATTTAGACAAGATTGAGGAGAAGATCACAGAGAAGATGGCGCAAGGATGCGTGGCGTTAAAGTCATCCCTTCCCTATGACCGTTCCATTCATTTTAAGGAGCGGACCTATGACGAGGCGAAAAGAGGATACCAGAATCCAGATGCCTCCCGGGAGGATATCGTGGCATTCCAGGATTATATCTATTTTTATATCTGCAGGATTGCGGCAAAGTATGATATTCCATTCCAGAACCATACCGGGCTTGGCAATCTGGAAGGCAGCAATGCCATGCTTCTAAAGGAAGTCATCAGCAAGAATCCCAAGACCAGGTTCATCCTGTTCCATGGAAGCTTCCCCTGGACGGACGACGCGCTGGCGCTGATCCACAATTATTCCAACGTGTACGCGGACCTATGCTGGCTCCCCAGCATATCCACTACTACGGCAATCTACTTCCTGAAGCAGCTCATAGAGACCGGAAAGGCAGATGCCATCACCTGGGGCTGCGACTCCTGGACGGTGATAGAAAGCTACGGCGCATATCTGGCTGGCCGCTATGCGGTGGCAAAGGCGCTGGCGGACCTGATCGAAGATGCGTTCATGACCTTGGAGGAAGGGAAGGAACTGGCGGATAATATATTCCGAACAAATGCAAAGAGAATTTATAATATATAAGATATTTTAGGCGAGGCGTGGGCATTCATATAGTGGATGCCTGCGTTTTTTGTGACATACGAAATTTGCTGCCTATATCATAAAAACCCTCCGGGAGACGGGCTGGCATTTTATTGACTTGTACGGTATAATATAGTGCAAGTGTGAAAGGAGTTTTTATGGAAGAGAGAGGATATACGCCACCGTATACTATTTCGGATAAAATTGTAAATCTTATTTCTGATATATCAGAAATTCTAACAGAACTGACTATCGATAATAAAATGAGTCCAAATCCAAGGCTAAGAAGAGATAATCGAGTGAAGACGATCCATGCATCGCTTGCGATAGAAAATAATTCATTATCATTAGAGCAGGTAACGGATATAATTAATGGAAAACGGATTCTGGGAGCGCCAGATGAAATCTGCGAAGTAAAAAATGCATTTGAAGTTTATGAACATTTGCTGGAAATGAACCCTTATTCCAGAAAAGATATGCTCAAGGCACATAAAATGTTAATGCATGATTTAACCAAAGAGGCAGGTGCCTTTAGACAGGGAGGCGTTGGAGTGTTTGCTGGCAAGAGATTAGTACACATGGCCCCTCCGGCAGAAAGAGTTCCGCAGTTAGTGAAAGAGTTGATGGATTGGGTGAAGAAAGATCCGGCCCATCCGCTGATAAAGAGCAGTGTATTTCACTATGAATTTGAATTTATTCATCCATTTGCGGATGGAAACGGGAGAATGGGGCGTATGTGGCAGACACTTCTTCTGTATCAGTGGAAGCCTATTTTTGGATGGCTTCCAATAGAAACCTTGATCAGAGAGAGGCAGGAGGAATACTATAGAGTTTTGGGCGAGGCTGATCATAAGGCTGATTCCAGGGTGTTTATAGAGTTCCTGCTCCAGGCAATTTATGATACGCTTGTAGAGGTCGAGAGCACCGAACAAGTGAGGGTACAAGTGAGCGAACAAGTCCAACGCTTATTGGACGCTTTGGAAAATGATACCTTAACAACAAAAGAGTTGATGGATAGACTGGGGTTAAAGCATAGGCCGACCTTTCGAAAGAACTATCTTTTACCATCAATGAAACTTGGATTAGTTGAAATGACAATTCCGGACAAGCCAAACAGCAGCAGGCAGAAATATAGAAAGAAGGCAGTTATATGACAGAGATTCAGAAGCATAGGGCCGACGAGATGACGCCCGTAGAAAGAAAAAAAGCAATCGAGGAGGGGAAATCCTACGACCGCGTGCCCTGCGTCCCTTTCATGGGAGAACTGAAGGGAGTGCTTAGCGGCATCAGCGTGTGGGATCTGTCCCATGACCCGGAGAAGATGGCGGAGGCGGAGATCATTCCTTTCAACCGCTATGGATATGACCGGATGGATATCGGGCCTAATTCCAGAGGGATCACAGAGGCTCTGGGCGGCAAGGTGATCTATCCCGAGAAGGGAGTTCCCTATATGGATGCGCCGCTCATCCAGGATTATGGAAGGCTCGACTCTATGGAACCAGTAGATGCCCGGACGAATGCCAGAATCCGGGACTTTGCCCGGACGGCGCAGATTCTTGCAGATAAGGCGCTTCCCATCGTCCCTGTGGAAATGAGCATCGGCGGCCCGCTTACGATTGCATCCAACCTGCGGGGCGTGGAGCGGCTGCTGCGGGACTTAAGAAAGTGCCCGGACGACGCGCTGAGGCTGATTAGGCTGGTTGCGGACAGCGAGAGAAGCTGTATCGATCTGGCGGCGCAGTACGGCATGGGGATTGCCATGGCTGACCCGGTGGCAAACCCCGCCCTTATCGGCCCGAAGATGTATGAGCGGTTCGTATATCCATTTACGAAGGAACTGACGGATTACGCGTATGAAAAGACCGGGAAGAAGGTATCGCTGCACATGTGCGGGCAGACGGAGCGGATTTGGGACTATTTTAAAAAATATGAACTGAATGAGGTAAGTCTTGATAATATCGTTGATCTTGAAAAGGCGGCGCAGGAATTAGGCCCGCATATCCCAATCGCAGGAAATGTAGACCCGGTGGAGATTATCTTGAACGGATCTAAGGAAGAGATTACGCAGGCGGTCAGATCCTGCATCAGCGCTGGCCTTAAGTCCCGGAAGGGGTATGTTCTGGCATCAGGCTGTGATATTCCAGAGACCACCAGGCCGGAGCAGATTGACAGTTTCATGGAGGCGGCGAGAGCATATTTTCGCAGGAAGGAAGCGCGATGATTTCTAGTTTGAAAGACAGCCCTTTATTCCGTGGCATGACGGGGGAGGATATCGAATGCTGCTTGAAGTGCAGCCATGCGCAGTCAGTCAGGTATGACAAGGATGAGATGATCTTCTGCCAGGGCGATGCTCCGGAAAAACTCTCGGTGCTTATAGATGGAGCGGTGGCAGTATGTAACGATTCTACGGATGGAAGGCGGAGCATTGTGGCATCCATTGACAAGCCCGGGGAATTATTCGGAGAGGTCTTTGTATTCCTGGGCCAAAAGGAGTATGAGCACTATGCCCAGGCGGCGGTTCCCTCAAGAATCCTTCATATCCCCAGGGAGTATTTCTACTCTACCTGTGGGAAAGCCTGCGTCTATCATGCGAAATTAATTGCCAATATGCTGGCGATCTTCGCGCAGAAGGCATACTATCTGAATCAGAAGATACGGATTATCTCCTGCGCGACGCTTCGGCAGAAGATTGCGAAGATTCTGCTGGAGTATGGCAAGGCAGGCGAAAGTCTCGCCATTACCATGAACCGGGAAGAGATGGCGGACTTCCTGAATGTAGCCCGTCCGTCACTGTCCAGAGAGTTGATGAGGATGCAGGAGGAAGGGCTTGTCAAGGTGACAAAGAGAGGCATCTTTGTCCCAGATTCGTTGGCATTGCAGAAAATTTTATGATTTTGCGATCCGTAACATATGTTACGGATTTTTTTTGACATTATTGGTAGCATTAGGACATCAAAGCAAACCAGCTATTCAAAAATCAAGGAGGAAATTACTATGGAGAATAAAATGTTCTGTTACCAATGTCAGGAAACCGCAGGCTGTGCGGGCTGCACGCAGATAGGGGTCTGCGGCAAGAAGCCGGAGACTGCAGCCATGCAGGATCTGCTGGTCTACTTGACGAAGGGGCTGTCGGCAATTACGACGCAATTAAGAGCCGAAGGCAAGGAAGTGCCTGCGGATGTAAACCATCTGATTACTTTGAATCTGTTCATTACCATCACCAATGCCAACTTTGACGAGGAGGCAATTGTGGAACGTATCGATAGGACCCTGGCAAAGAAACGGGATCTGCTGGCGCTTACAGGCAGTAAAGACTCGCTGCCAGAGGCAGCCCGATGGGACTGCAAGGGACGTGAAGGCTATATGGGCAAGGCAGTCCAGGTAGGGGTATTGTCTACGAAGGATGAAGATATCCGCAGCCTGCGGGAACTGATTACCTATGGATTAAAGGGGCTATCCGCCTACAGCAAGCATGCCAATGCACTGCTTGAAGAAGATGAGGAGGTGGACGCATTTCTCCAAAGCGCCCTGGCTAAGACGCAAGACGACAGGCTGGGCGTAGAGGAACTAGTGGCGCTTGCGCTGGAAACCGGGAAATACGGAGTCAGCGGCATGGCGCTTCTGGATAAGGCCAACACATCGGCCTATGGAAACCCAGAGATGACCAAGGTAAATATCGGCGTCGGTACCAGACCCGCAATCCTGGTGTCCGGCCATGACCTTAGAGACCTGGAGATGCTGCTTGAGCAGACGAAAGGGACAGGGATTGATGTCTATACCCATTCTGAGATGCTGCCGGCCCACTATTATCCGGCCTTTAAGAAATATTCCCACTTTGTAGGCAACTATGGAAATGCATGGTGGAAGCAGAAGGAAGAATTTGAAAGCTTCAACGGGCCCATCCTGATGACCACCAACTGTATCGTTCCGCCGAAAGACAGTTATAAGGACCGCCTGTATACCACCGGTGCGGCAGGTTATCCCGGCTGCACGCACATTCCGGGAAAGATTGGAGAGGAAAAGGACTTTTCTCAGATCATCGCCCATGCCCGGACGTGCCAGCCTCCGGTAGAACTGGAACGCGGAGAGATTATCGGCGGATTTGCCCACAATCAGGTGCTGGCTCTGGCGGATACGGTAGTGGAGGCAGTCAAGTCAGGCGCGATCAAAAAGTTTGTCGTGATGGCAGGATGCGACGGCCGGGCCAAGTCCCGCAACTATTACACGGATTTTGCGAAAGCGCTGCCAAACGATACGGTAATCCTCACGGCCGGATGTGCAAAGTATAAGTATAATAAGCTGGATCTGGGCGATATCGGGGGGATTCCACGAGTGCTGGATGCAGGGCAGTGCAACGATTCCTATTCTCTGGCGGTGATCGCCCTCAAGCTCAAAGAGGTCTTCGGCCTGGATGATATCAACGATCTGCCGATTATTTACAATATTGCCTGGTACGAGCAGAAGGCGGTCATCGTCCTGCTGGCTCTGCTTTACCTGGGTGTCAAGAACATCCATCTTGGGCCTACGCTTCCCGCGTTTTTATCTGAGAATGTGGCAAAGGTACTGGTAGAGAACTTTAACATCGCAGGGATAGGAACTGTGGAAGAAGATATGCAGCTTTTCTTTGGAGAGGAACGGTAGAAAAAGCCTGGATAGAACAGGTTCGTAATTATAGAAACAATCAATAAGTACGATTATTTATAGTAGTTAGCAATTTGTGCGCGGCAGCATGCCAATGGTAGAATGTTCTTGAACAGTATAATAAAATGATAGGGAGAGGACGAAAGATATGAAAAAGAAAGTCATTAGCATGCTGCTGGTTTCCGCCATGGCCATGACATTGATCGCCGGCTGCGGGAATAACGGGGCGGATGAAAAGAAGTCCGAAGGAGACGGAAAGACGCTGGAGGTGTGGGTCGCTCCGCTGGACGACGACACGGTGAACAACTGGAAGCCGCTTCTTAAGGATTGGGAGAAGGAGAACGACTGCACGGTTAACGTAAAAGTAGTGCCCTGGGACAGTTATGAGGAGACATACACGACAGCGCTTAACTCAGGCGAAGGACCGGACGTGGGATATATGTATAATGAGATGTTCCCGTCATATATTGATTCCGGAGCGGTTGTTGATATGTCAGAATATGTTACCGATGAGGACAAAGAAGAGTATAAATATCTGGAAAACGGATATATGATGGATGGACAGTATGGCTGGCCGCTCGTGACGGGAGTGCCTTTCGCGCTGTACTATAATGAAGACATCCTGGCAGACCTGGGAGAGACAGCTCCCGAGACTTGGGATGATTTCGTAAGAATCTGCAAAGCGGCAACCAAGGATACGGATGGCGACGGCAAGATTGACCAGTACGGCTATGCAGCTGGAATGAGCACCAGCGATGTGGGAGCCATGCAGGTGCTGAATGCATACTATTACAGCGCGCTGTGGCAGAACGGCGGACAAGTCTATAAGGATGACCTGAAGTCCGTAGCTTTTGCTGATGAAGCCGGAACGGAGGCATTGACATGGATCAAGGATCTGACCCAGTATATGAATCCTGATTTCATGTCCCAGTCATGGTCAGAGGCATTTGCCAATGTGTTTGGAGAAGGCAAGGCGGCATTCGGCGTATACCGCTCATCCCAGACGGATGAAACCATGTTTGCCGAGACATATCCTGACCTGAAATGGGACTATGTGACTTCCCTTAAGAATGTGGACTATGGAACATTCGGAGCAACCGACTGCCTGACGCTGATGTCCGCGGCAGATGATAAAGACCTTGCAATGGATTTCATCAAATACGTGACGGGCGCTGAATTCATGAAGCAGTACCATGCAAAATGCCCCGGCGCGGCACTTACCGTCAGCGAGCCATATGTAGGCGACGAGAAGATGGAGCGTATCTATACAGAGGACATTGATAAATGGCATGGCCTTCAGGTAGGCCCCTGCGGAGTGGACATCTTAACGCAGCTTTCCGCTGACTTCCAGGGCGTGATGACGGACGAGATGACGGTGGAAGAGGCGCTGAAGGAGGCCGAAGATTACGCAAACGGCCTGCTGGATGATTACTGGGCAGATAAAGAATAATCAATGAGATACAAAAAATGTCCGCTTTTATTGCGGACATTTTTTTGAGAGGAACGGTATGGAAAAGAGAAAAACGGGAATCAAAAACGTAGCGCCATATGCTTATATTACGCCAATCACCCTGATCCTTGTGACATTTGTAATTGGCTCCGTCATCATATCCGTCGTGCTTGGGTTTGCCAAATATAATATTATGACGGAGCCGGTTTTTTCGGGACTTGACAATTATAAAAGGCTGCTTACTGACAGCAAGTTTATTAAGGCGCTGAAAAATACGCTGGAACTGATCGTCATCATTGTTCCGCTGCAGACGGTGTCGGGCATCCTGGTATCTTCCTTCCTGGTGGCAAACCGCAAGAAGGTGCTTGGGAAACTTGCCAATTGCATCGTGTTTATTCCGGTGCTCTGCGCGGATGCGGTGGCCGGAGTCGTATGGAGGGAATTCCTCAACGGAAAACTTCCGGTGGTGGAACACTTCTTTGGATTATTCGGGATAGAGCCATCCATGCTCCTGGGCGATGCCAAAAAGGCGCTGTTCGTCGTGGGGCTTGTGGCAGTCTGGAAGTATATGGGTTATTACGTGGTCATCTATTCTTCCGGCCTGCTGTCCATATCCGATACCTATTATGAGGCGGCAAAGGTAGATGGGGCGGGCAGGATTCGCTGCTTTTTCAGCATCACGCTTCCTATGCTGAAGCCGACCATAATACTGGCTGTGTTCTTATCCCTCACCAATTCTCTGCGCTGCTTTGATCTGATCTTCAACCTGACAGGAGGAGGGCCTAATAATGCCACGACAACGCTGGTGCTGTATGCATACTCCTCCTGCTTTGGAAGCAGCAAGGCAGGCTATGCCATGGCAATATCCAACATGCTCTTTCTCGTGGTGCTCTTGATCGCATTGATGCAGAGAACGTTGATGAGAAGAGATGTCTCGGAACTATAGGGAGGGAATATGAAAGCAGTAGCAAAAGGTTTAAGAAATGGAATAGATTCCATATTGCTGATTGGAATTATCGTGGTGAATGTGGTGCCTTTCGTGTACATGTTCATGATGTCATTCAAGTCAACGATCAATGCACGCGACTTTGATTTTTCGCTGGATAAGCTTTCTTTCGTCCAGTACCAGAAGATATTCGCGATGGACAACTTTGAACGGTATATCTTCAACAGCGTCTTTGTGGCAGTGGCCGGGGTGATATTGACGGTGACGGTGTGCTCCTTGGCGGGCTATGCATTTGCGAAAATGAATTTTAGGGGAAATGACCGGCTGTTCCTATTCCTGATACTGACCATGATCGTGCCGTCGGAGGTGATAATCGTGCCCCTGTTCCTGATTACAAAGAGCCTGGGGTGGCTGAATACATTTCGGGCCCTGATTCTGCCTCTTCCCACGGCATTTGGCGTATTTATCATGCGACAGGCAATACTGGATGTGCCGCAGGACTTGATCAATGCGGCGAAGATTGACGGCTGCGGAAATATCAGGACATTTTTTAAGGTGGTGCTGCCGATGGTAAAATCATCCGTGCTGGCATTGTCTATATTTACCTTTGTGGGCGCATGGAACAACTTTATCTGGCCCCTGGTGGCGTGTACCAAGCAGGAGATGAAGACCCTGCCTCTGGCGCTGAGTCTTATGAAGACCCAGTTCAATACGGACGTAGGGCTTACGATGGCCTGCGCTGTGGTGAATTTCCTGCCGCCCTTTATCTTCTACATTTTTATGCAGAGTAAGTTCAAGGAAGGCATTGCGCTCAGCGGCATAAAGGGATAAAGTAGAAGTATGTCAAAGATTATATACGTAAACGATATTCCGATAACAATTGAATACAGGAAAGTAAAGAATATCAATCTCTATATCAAGCCGCCGGATGCGCATGTGCTGATCACCGCGCCGCGACAGGCAGCGGAAAGCAGAATCCGCGAATTTGCCGAAGGCAGGGCGCAGTGGATTGAAAAGAGCAGGAAGCGTATGCTGGATTCCAGAGAGAAGATGGCGGACGAACTATCCGGAGCCATCACGAAGGAGCAGATGGAGAGGATTACGGAAATGGTGGAAGCGTATGCGCGCAAGTGGGAGCCGGTGATGGGCGTGCACGCTACCCACTGGACCTTCCGGTATATGAAGACCCGGTGGGGCAGCTGCACGGTGAATACCGGGCGTATCCGAATTAACACGAGGCTTGCCTACTATCCGGACGAATGCCTGGAGTATATCGTGGTGCATGAACTGTGCCATCTGATAGAGCCAAGCCATAACAAGAGATTCCATGCATATATGACAAAGTATCTTCCAGACTGGAAGGAAAGAAGGAAGAAGCTTTGTGAAAAAGGAAGTGGGCAGGGACGGTCCTAGAACTGAAGGGACAGCCCCACGCCCACTTCTTTTATTTCCATATGCTTCATCATCTCTGCCTTGGCTCTTAAGGAGACGCAGTGGCAGGGATACATAGATTCTACAGAGGGCGATTCTAAGAAGTCTATCGTCTTATAAAGACGCGCATCTGCGTCAAATAAATGAAATCCCCCGATAATGCCGGCGATCCGGCTGCAGCCAAATACTTGCCTCGCATATTCTACGATGTTGCAGATGCCGCTGTGAGAGCATCCGGTGATGATGAAAAGCCCTTTTCCGGTCCGGCATACGACGGCAGAGTCATCCAGGACGCGATCCGGCACTTCTTTCCCGTCCAGGAGAACGGTTCCGGTGCCGGGACGTTCTTCAAACGGGTTCGAAGATGGAATCTCGCCTAAAAAGCAGCAGTTTTCAGATATGTAGCAAGGCGTCCGGGAAGGCTGATACAGGCAGAGTTTGGCAATCTCTTCTTCGGAGAAGGGCGAGCCGATGTAGCGGCCCTGCTCCCACCTGGGCGCAAAGCAGCCCGGGTGCGCGACCAGCGTCGCGTTTGGCAGGCTGAACTGGCTAAACAGGTATTTCAGTCCTTTGCTGTGGTCATCGTGGCCATGGGACAGTACAATATGCGTGATCTTTTTCAAATCCACTCCCAGCGAGTGCGCGTTTCGAATCATAATATCGGAGTATCCGGCATCGAATAGGATCTTCTTATCATCAATCTCCAAATAATAGCTGACGCCTGGCTCTCCCAGGTAATAATGGTCAATGTAGGTGTTATTGTCTACCAGAACTTGCAATTTCATAATGAATTCCCCCTTTTCATCCGGTATCTATGCATAAGCGCTTTATCTGTATAAAGTATATCAGATTCCAGAGGGAAAACATAGACAAAAGGAGGGATATATAGGGACATATTGAGTTTTGAACTTGATTATGATATAATACTGAAATATATGTGGACAGAGTTTGGGGTCAGTCCTTGGATGGGAAATTAGAGGAGAATACGTCATGAAGAAGAAAATAATGGCAATTGCGGCAGGAGTCCTGGCTTGCGCACTGATAGCCGCCGGATGCGGTCGGAGCGGCGAGGTCGTAAGCTACGACGCGCAGGAGGAAGAGGTCACGACCATTACCTTTTTCGGATATAAATACGAGCCGGAGAATGTGAAGGTCATCGAAGAGATCATCTCATCGTTCATGAAGCGGAATCCGGATATCCGGGTCTCTTATGAGAGCCTGAAGGGAAATGGCTATTACGATGCCCTTGCAAAGCGCATGGCTTCAGGGAAAGGTGATGATGTGTTCATGGTGAATCATGATATACTGCTTGATCTGGAAGCCCAAGGCCAGGTGGCGGATCTGTCCGATCTTGATACGATAGAGGAATATACAGACCAGATGCTCAGCCAGATGCAGGATGAAGGCGGAATCTATGGTGTGCCGACCATTGTCTCTGCATTCGGATTATACTGCAACCTGGATCTTTTGAAAGAGCATAAGCAGGAAGTTCCCCGGAATCTGGAAGAATGGAAAGAAGTATGCGAATATTTTAAAAAAGAAGGGATTACGCCCATTATCGCCAACAATGATATTTCCCTGAAGACATTGGCGATCGGACGAGGGTTCTTTTCTGTGTATCAGCAGGAGCGCCAGGAGGAAGTCTTTGCCCGGCTCAACAGCGGGGAAGAGAACATAAGCCAGTATTTGGAGCCGGGATTTGCCCTGGTGCAGGAACTGATTGATGAAGAATATATAGATGCAGAAAAAACGCTGGATACGATGAAGACATCCGATGATCTGGAAGAATTCGCAAAAGGCACGTCGCCCTTTATGCTGACAGGCGCCTGGGCCGCCGGACGTATGGAAGGAATGGAGTCGGACTTTGCGTTCGAGGTTGACCCGATTCCCGCGCTGGAAGATGGCGGATTTCTGGTTATTAATGCAGATGTGCGTCTGAGCGTAAACGCGGACAGCAAGCACATGGAGGCTGCCAAAAAGTTCGTCGAGTATTTTACGCAGGAGGATAATATTCAGAAGTTTGCTGGCCAGCAGTCATCCTTTAGTCCGTTAAAGAGCGGAAAGGCTTCGACGGTGAGCGAGATGCAGCCATTGGTGCCATGCTATCAGGCAGGGCGCACCGTGATAGGCGCGGATGGACTTTTGAACCTTCCCATCTGGAATCTGACGGCAGAGGCCTCGCAGATGCTGCTGTCAGGGGAAAGCCTGGATGAGACGCTAATGTGGCTGGATGAGCAGGCAGCGCAGGAAAGGAGAATGCCAGAATGAAAAGCGGGTCTTCCGGAAAGATAAAGAAAAAGATTGCCCTGATGGCCATAGGTGTTGGAGTTATTTTAAGTATGATCGCCATTATCTTTGTCCAGGGAGTAAGGGAGCAGCTGTGGCAGCAGTCTGTCAGCACGATAATGGAAAGTACGCAGCAGGGCTGTAATACGCTTAAGGTACAGCTGCGTGATGAATATGAGTCCATGAACTCGGTGGTAGGATATGTAAAGGAAGTTCCGGCAAATCAGAAGGAGATGCTGGAAGACATCATAGGGGACTATGGAAAGGTCGACTCAGGCATCAGCCTGTACCTGGCGGATGGCAGCGGCTACCCTTCCGGCATTGGGCTGGATGAGGAGGTGCAAGAGGCGTTGGTGGGCGGCGGCAAGGAGAATGGGATTATCAATCCTCATATCAGCAGCGTTACAGGCATCAATGTATTTGATCTGTATGTAAAAGCAAACTTGCAGGATGGAACAGAAGGCTACCTTGTAAAGGAATATGAGATCAGCCACATTGTAGATACGTTCAGCCTGTCATTTTATAATGATTCTGGTTTTTCGTATGTCATTGACGATGAGGGGAGCGTCCTTATCAGGCCGCCTCATCCGAACAGCAATAAGACGGTGAAGAACCTGTTTGATATGCTAAAGGAGTCCGAGAACGATTCGGCAAGCCTTGAAAAATTTTCAAAAGCACTTAAAAATTCCAAGAGAGGGTGGGCGGTCTTTGACTATCAGGGGGAGGAGACCGTATTCTGCTACACGCCTCTGCAGCTGGAGTCCAACTGGCTTGTTGTATCCATCATCCCTAAGAAGGTGGTTGATGAACAGACCAACCAGATACTGGCCCGTACGCTGATCCTGATCGTGTGCATTCTGATGGGGCTCGCCCTCTTGGCTGCTTATTATCTGCGCTATGCCAGCCGTACGAACCGGAAGCTGCGTAATCAGGCGGAGTATATCGGCCACCTGTATAATGCAGTGCCGGAAGGCGTCGCGCTGGTGACGGTAGAGCAGCCATACCGTATTCTCCAGTTAAACCAGGAGGGACTTAGGCTTCTTAACTACCCTGAGGATGCGCTGAATGACACGCCAAAAGGAAAGAGCCTTGAAGAAATACTCCATCCTGATGATTACGGCTCGATTGCAGAGATTTTCTGTAATGCTGCCGAAACGGAAGGAAAGCATATATACGAGAGCAGGCTTAATAAGGAAGACGAAAGCCTTTTCTGGGTGTCGGGAATTGTCGAAAAGACACGAAATGAGAATGGAGACCCGATCCTGATCGCCACATTCCATGACATCACAGAAGAGAAGCTGGCAGAAGAAGCGGCAGAAAAGGAAAAGCAGCAGGAGCGGATGATGCTGGTGGGCGCAGTCTCTAATATATATCCTGTCATTATCAGCATTAACCTAAGCAAGGATACGTTAAAGTTTATCTATATCAAGCCAGGGCTCATGGCAAGTCTTGGGCAGCAGGAATCCTATACCCAGCTGTACAGGGAATTTGCAGGGATCGTGCACCCGGATCATCTGGGAGAATTTGAACACAGGTTTGAGCCGGACTGCCTCAAGGCCGCCTTGAATGGGGGCAGGGAGGAAGTATTCCTGGAAGCCAAGCAGATGCTGGAAGATGGAAATTATCATTGGACATCCACACAGATCATCCATGTGGACAATCCATATTCCGAGGATAAGCTGGCAATCCTGATATCCCGCCGGATTGATGAGCAGAGGCATGAAGAAGAACAGCAAAGACAGATGCTGCAGAGCGCCCTTGACAGCGCCCGCGCGGCCAACGTTGCAAAGAGCCAGTTCTTGTCTAATATGAGCCATGATATCCGTACGCCTATGAATGCCATTGTTGGTATGACTACGATTGCGGCGACGCACCTTTATGACCTTGACCGGGTAAAAGAATGCCTTGGCAAGATCGCTCTTTCCAGCAAGCATCTGCTGAGCCTGATCAATGATGTGCTGGACATGTCCAAGATCGAGAGCGGAAAACTGTCGCTGGGAGAAGAGCCATTCAACTTTGCGGAACTGATATCAGATGTCGTGGAATTAATGCGTTCCCAGGTGGATTCGAAACGGCTTATGATGGATGTCCATATGTCGGTGCTGGAGAACGAGAAAGTAATCGGGGATCCCTTGCGTATAAGGCAAGTTTACATTAATATATTAAGTAATGCAGTCAAATATACGCCTGCGGGTGGAAGCCTGCATATAGAAGTAAGCCAGGAAAAGAGTTCCATTAGAGGGCGGCAGAAATATATATTCAAGTGCTCGGATACGGGAATCGGCATGAGCCAGGAATTTTTAGATAAGTTGTTCCAGCCTTTTGAACGGGCAAAAGACTCTACGATCAGCCGGATTGCCGGAACCGGCCTGGGAATGGCCATCACCAGGAATCTTATTGATCTGATGAATGGAGATATCACCGTAGAGAGCGAGCCAGGCAAAGGATCTGTATTTACAGCGTCTATTCCGCTTGAAACTCAGGATGCCCGTCAGGAAGATATCCCGGAAGAGTGGCTGGGGGTCCACAGCCTGATTGTAGATGATGACAGGCAGACCTGCGAGAATGTGACGGACCTGCTCAAGGATATGGGGCTTCGGGCACAGTTCGTTACAGATGGGGCGTCTGCTGTTGAGAAGGTAATAGAGGAAAAGGATACGCAGGATCCTTTCCAGCTGGTAATCATTGACTGGAAGATGCCGGATATGGATGGCATTGAAGTGACCAGGCGCATACGCAGGGAAGTGGGACCTGACATTCCTGTGATCATACTGTCTGCCTATGATTGGGGAGAGATCGAGCAAGAGGCGAAGATGGCCGGTGTCAATGCATTTCTTGCCAAGCCGTTCTACCGTTCCAAAGTGTGCTATCTTCTTCAGGGGCTGAGTGAGGAAAAGAAGCCTATGGAACAGATGGAGGACCAGGGCGGGCAGTTAGAGTTTAAGGATAAGCGGGTGCTTCTCGCAGAGGATAATGCCATGAACCGGGAGATTGCCCATACGCTGATTGAGGAGATGGGCGTTCAGGTAGAGGATGCCTGTGACGGGGAAGAAGCGGTAAAGATGGTGGCTGCATCCGGGGAAGGCTATTACCACCTCATATTTATGGATGTCCAGATGCCAAATATGGATGGCTATGAGGCTACCAAGGCAATCCGGGCATTAGACAGAGAAGATGTTTTAAAGATGCCAATCGTGGCTATGACGGCCAACGCTTTTGAAGAAGATGTCCGGGATGCCTTAAGCGCAGGGATGGATGCCCACTTTGCCAAGCCCATCGATATTCGGATATTGGAGCAGATTCTCTATAAATATCTAGGTTCCCCATCCTAACATACAAAGGAAAAGTAACTGGAGAAAGAAGCATATGAAAAAGGATACAGGATTCTATGGAATCGTGCAGGAATATTTTGAGACAAGGATTTTATATGGATTCTACGTATATGGAGACAGACTCCCATCAATACAGAAACTCTGCGTCATCTTTGCCATGGCGCCGGCCACCATCCGGTCAGCGCTGGGACAGTTGGAAAAGCAGGGATATATAAAAGTGGATGCAAGAAAGGGATCAGAAGTCATCTATCAGGCATCGCCCGCTAAGTTCAGGGAGAATGCGGCAAGATATTTCGGCGTCAGAAGGGAAGGGATTGCGGATCTGTTCCAGTCGGCCGAACTGCTTTTTGAGCCGCTGTGGGAGACGCGGATCATTATGAGCAATGGCCTGGCGCAGAATCTTTACTGGGAGATCATACGGTATCTGCGGTTTCCGTATCTCATGGATATAGAAAAGCAGAGGGTCATCTGCGAGAATCTTAAGAAACGGTCGGTAAGCGACATCATCGCCTATTTGAGAAATGAATTTGAAAGCGCTTACAGGCCGGCGGCAGAAGAGATTCTGACATTTATTGAGGAAGCCTGCAAGGAGTATCCCCTGGATGAGGAAGAACCGATTCCGTTCTGGTGGAGCATCTACCGGCAAAGGCCCCAGATACGGTATACGCTGGTGTCCGATATCATAAGGGATGTCATAAGGGGGCGATATCCACAGGGCTCTTATCTGCCATCTCTTCCGCGGCTTGCAGATCAATACCAGGTATCTGTGAATACCATCCGCCGCGCGCTGGATATTCTGGAGGGGCTTGGAGTGGCCAGTTCTCTCCAGGGAAAAGGGACGCTGGTACGAAAGGAACCGGGGGAAATCAATATGGAGAAGACAGAAATACAGGAGGGAATGCGTCTGTTCCAGGACAGCATGGAACTGCTGGAAGCCACGATCCGGACGATATCCGTCTATACGCTTAAAGCGGCAGGGGGCAGAAAAAGAGAAAGACTGGCAGAGAGGCTGGAGAGGCTGGAGCGAGAAAAAACTAGTTATGTATGTTTTGAGGCGTATCTGTCGTTTATAGAAGAAGAATGCCCATCCGGCGTCATTAGAGAATGCTACAGCAAACTCAGGGAACTGCTGGCATGGGGATATCCATTTGCTGTAATCCGGGCAAGGAAGCGGGGGCTTCATGAAGAATTCCGGGAGGTCATCAAGCAGATGGCAGCATTCCTGAGGCAGGATAAGATTGAAGAATTCGCGGATACTTGGGAGCGGCTGATTCAACATGAAGAAATACAAAAAAGGTCTTGAAGTAAAACTTCAGGACCTTTTGTTTAAATAATCTAGAGATTGGATTAGGAATAGCAAAATCTTGGGGGTGCTTCTAAAGCATATTTTGTATTCCAAGAACAATATATCACGGAGAAACTTCTTTGAAAATAGTTTTATGTTACATAAATTAGTAAAAAAATTGTGCCTGAAGCACAAAGATGCTATAATAATGCGGACGAAAGAAATGAAAAGACAGACAGGCGGGTGTATATACGTGGCAGTAGAATTGAAGGAACTTTATGCAAAGATCAGTCCGCAATATGACGTGAAACTGCATACGACAGGGTGCTTTGAAAAAATGATTGGATGGGTTCATATGGTGGAGGATCCGGAATTTGCAGAACTGCTGCATGGAGATGAACTAATCTTTAACTCAGGCCTGAACTATACTTCGGATGAATGGCTTCGCAGATTCGTGGAGGCGCTGAATAAGGTTCATGCAGGAGGGCTGATCGTATCCCTCTGGGGGACGAGGACCATCTCGCAGGAAATCATTGATTATTGCAATAAGATAAAGTTTCCGCTTTTTTCTGCATCGTGGAAGACGCCTTACATCGACATTATGCGGATGTTCTCCGTGATTCTCCTGAAAAACGAGCAGAGGGAGACGAATCTGATCGCTGCATTAAAGAACGCCATCTACTATCCGGAGAATGAAGAACTGTATCTCAGCCATTTTGAGAGAAATGGATTCTTTCGGGATATGTCCTATACGATCGTCATACTCAGCTGCCATGCCTACGATACGGACAATGGGAATGAAAGGCTGCTGAGGATAGAGAAGTCTCTCCATTATATCCTGAAAAATGTGATCGTATATGAAGAGAAAGGCTGCCTGATCATCCTCGCCGCAGGCTACTCACTTTCAAAGATCCGCTCCGATTTCCAGCGGCTGTGCCAGAGAGATTCTAACATATACGTGGGAATTGGCACGACAGCGGATCAGATCCGGGATATCCACAAGTCTTATCATAACGCCAATACAGCCTACCAGCTGACTAAGACAGCCATTCCTAAGAATCTGCTGGATTACGACGAGCTGGGCATCTATAAGATATTGGCGGATGTAAAAGAGGTATCCATCTATCCGGCGTTTGTAAAGGAGACCCTGGGGGCTTTGATAGGCTATGACAAACAGAATCACAAGGAGTATATGAAGATTCTGGATGAATATTTCCGCAATGATTGCAGCGTCATTGAGACCTCAAAAGCGCTGTACTGCCATAAGAACACGCTGACCTACAAGATTCATAAGATCCGGGATATTCTGGGATATGATATTCATAGCAACGAGAACCGTACAAAGATTATGATAGCGCTTTATATCATGAGGCTGGGGGAGATTGGAATATAACACGCATTTAGAACTGTCTGACTTTTAAATTTGTGGTATAATGTTGGGAACAGCAAGATAAAATACATAGGAGGCGGATGCAATGAATGAGAATCGGATAAAACGGAATCAATTATTAGGCGGGCGTATCGTTCAGGGACTGAAGTCCCGCAATATGAATGGCTATTACGCCGAGACGAAAGAAGACGCGCTTAAGAAAGCGCTGGAGTGGATACCAGAAGGAAGCACGGTCGCCTGGGGCGGCTCTATGTCGATTGCAGAGATCGGGCTTAAGAAGGCAATCTGTGAAGGCAATTATAAGGAATATAACCGCGATGACGCCAAGAATCCGGAAGAAAAGCGTAAGATCGAGCTGGCAAGCTATGACTGCGACTTTTTCCTTACAAGCGCCAATGCTATAACGGAAGACGGAGTGATGGTCAACATAGATGGCTTTGGCAACCGGGTATCGGCCATAGCCGCAGGCCCTCGCAATGTCATCATGATCGTAGGGATGAACAAGGTGGTAAGGGATGTAGAGAACGCTGTATCAAGGGCCAGGAATGAGGCTGCGCCGATCAACGCGCAGAGATTCGATATTGATACGCCTTGCCACAAGACAGGAGCCTGCTTTGACTGCAAGTCTCCTGACACCATCTGCTGTCAGATGCTGGTGACAAGATTCTCCAAAGTTCCCGAAAGAATAAAAGTTATTCTGGTAAATGAAGAATTAGGCTTTTAAGATGTTGACTAAATCCCGGGCATTTGTTATAATACAAATGCTCGATAAGGCGCCATAGCCAAGCGGTAAGGCAAAGGTCTGCAACACCTCTATCACCAGTTCGATTCTGGTTGGCGCCTCTACAATAAGAAGCCTCGGAGACTTAATGTTTCCGGGGCTTCTTTCATGAATTTCTTTTTTAGGCGATGGAGACGTCCATGTCATCCAGCAGCCTTCTTATGCCTGCGATATCCAGATTCGTCTCTGCCGCGAGGAATTCCACCTCTTCGGCGGTCAGATTGTCAAATCCTTTATCCTTGACGTTCATCTTTATATACTTGCGGCGCATCTCATCCATGTCAACAGGAATTGTACGAATGTCCTGAGGCGTGGCTGGAATGATGATGTTCGTGCCTGGAATCTCTTCTTCATGCTGCCCGATCCTGACATCTACGCCGTGATCTTCCGCAAAGGTCAGCTGGGCGGTGTGGGCCTTTCCGGCTCCTGTATATTCAGATTCCTCCACCACTATGATCTGATCCTCATCCATGGTGCGTGCGAGGCTGATCGCCGCTGCAAGCCCGGTATTTCCTGCCGGTCCTCTCTGCAGGCCTTCCAGCTGGTTGAGAAGTTCGGTAGCATAATAGACTTCGCCTTGGGTGACCGTGTAGAATTCGTCCATGTATCTTAACGGCCTCGCTGCATTCAGCGGCACATCCACGCTCTCCGGGTTATAAAGGGATGGGAATCCATAGCCTGTATGCCCGGTGGAGAAAGACTTTCTGGCAAATACAGCATCGTCATGGGAGTCAAGATCTGCCAGATTGACGGAAACGCCCACCATCTTTCCGGTGTAGCCGGACTTGCGCAGGCCTCTTGCAGCACCGGTAAAGTTACCGCCTCCGGCGTGAGTTACCAGGACGACATCCGGCTGGCGTCCAGCCTGCGCTTTGGCCTGCTCCATGATCTCTGCGCCGATGGTCTCGATTCCGGCGATGCTAAAGGGGAGATACAAAGAAGCGCTGAAGTAGCCAAGGTCATCCAGCAGTTTTAATATGACATAGGTAAATACTTCCGGGCCGACGGTATATTGCTGGACCTCTGCCCCGTATGACTCGCATGCCCGCCCCTTTTCCAGGGATTCGGGCTGCCCATTGCCGGCATCATCGTAGACTTCCTGGCAGATGATAGCCTTTAAGCCGCGGCGGGCGGCCTGAGAAGCTACGGCAGCACCGTAGTTGCCGCTTGTAGATGCGATGACTCCGGGGTAGCCGGATTTTTTCGCCTCATAGACAGGAAGCAAGGCTCTGCGGTCCTTGAAGCTTCCTGTTGGGTTATCGGCCTCGTCCTTTAAGAAGATTCTGGCGCCCTTGCCCTTGGGGGAAATGGAGCGGACCAGCCGGTTGATATTGTTGAGTTCGATCAGCGGAGTGCTGCCCACGTAAACTTCGGCTGCAATTTTGCGTATCTCATCCATGGAAAGGCCAACAATGTCCATGAATTTCTCATAATCCCAAGCCAGGCGCCCGGATTTGAATTCATCATAATTAATATTGACTGAATGGAACAAAATGTCTTTGTTCTTGCCTGTAATATCGGAAACTGCCTGATTACTCATTTTTATCCGCCTCCTTCATAATTTTGCGTACTTCATTTCCGGCGTGCATCAGGGTTGGCTGCTGACGCCCGAAACTGTGATCATACTGGGGCCACAGCTGGTAGAGCGTGCCGCTAACCACACGTCCGGCCAGAGTCTCAATGTTCACCGTATCCCCGATTGAGGCCGACTCATCCATTAGGAATCCATTGATCCAGCATTTCAAAGGTACCTTTCTGGTGCTCTCCGGCAAGGATTTAAGCCGTTCCTCCGGGGTCAGGATGATCTGCATGATTCTGACCCAGTCATTTTTTTTCGCAACTTGTTTCATATGATTATTCTCCTTTCATAGTAGTATCGTTTGCCTGCTCCTTCTTTCCGGGACGTTTAATTACCGTCTTATAGAAGCCTACCGCCATAATTACGAGGCCAAGATAGCCGAGCAGCGGATATACAGTTCCTACCAACTTGCTGAATGGAACCAGCCCAGCCACGAAAGCCACGCATCCTGCTACGAGCGTCAATATCTTGAACTTGGTAGTTCCATCCTCAGCGAACCTGACAGAAAACCCATACAGGATGGGGACAGAAGTGGTATAGACGGCAAAGAGCAGGATGAATGCAAAGATACCGCCTATGACAGGACTCATCTGTCGGGCAACTTCCAAAAATGGCACCTCCATGGCAGATACATCCACGATTCTGGATAAGGTGGCCAGAACCATGAACAGAATCGCAACGCCAAGAAGCGAGCCTCCGAGAATGCCGGATTTACGAATTAGTTTTTCATCTTTCTCCCCGTTGCCGATGGAAGCCAGCGCTGGAACTGCTGGCAGTACGCAGTAGGAGATGTAGATGAATGCGGAAGACCACCAGAAGGGGGTTGCCTTGGCGATCGTAAGCCCCTGCATATTAGCGCCTGCCTGCGAGATGCCTGAGAGATTCGTGCTGATGGTTCCAATGGATATGGCCAGTGTGGCGATAATGATCAGCGGAGATAAGAATCCAAGCGCATTGAGGGCGGAATTGAATCCCAGGATTACGGTTCCGACGGTGAGGACGGCGATGATGACTCTGCCGAACATCAGATTGATTCCGAAATACTGGTTCAGCGATGCGCCCCCGCCGGCAATCATGATTGATAATACGCCGAACAAGAAAAATACGAGTATCCAGTCAAATACTGCTCCTACCTTCGGCCCGCACAAATAAGTAAAGACTTCTTTGTGCGAATTGGTATGCAGCTTATGGCCAAGTTCCATAAACATCGTCCCGTACCAGGCGAATAATACGACTGCTATGATCGTGCCCACGATGCCTATGTATCCGTAACTGACGAAGAACTGCAGCGTTTCCTGCCCGCTGGCGTAGCCTGCTCCGATAATCGCGCCTACATACATGCCTGCGTAACGAATGCAGTTTATGATCCATTTGTTTGCATGGTGCTGTTTCGTTTCCATAGATTCCCTCCTCTTTCAGAACTTTTTATAGTCGCTTTCAAAACGTTTTGAGTGATATAAGCGTAAACGATATAAGAGTAAGGTGTCAAAATTTAACCCGGATCTGGCCAGAGAGAAGAAATTGGACGGCAAAATGAGCAGAAACGACCGGTTTTAAAAAAGTTGGATTTATGTAGAGACTATTTTGTGCGATAATTTATTAAAACAGGGGGAATATATTGCTGATTTGGATGAGTTTATAATAAAATTGTGACTGTTGGCATACATTGTGCTATTATTATGACATTATAAGAAGTCAAGGGAAAGGAGGAAATCCGATGAATAAACATGAACTAGATGAAATGCTCGCAGAAAATCCGTTTTTAGTATTGAGCGATGTCATCTACCAGTCTCTCTATAATGACATCATACAGTTGAAGATGCCCCCGGATTCACGACTGAACGAAAGCAAGATCGCGGAAGAACTGGGGATAAGCAGAAGCCCTGTAAAGAGCGCCTTGTCGAAACTTGAGAAGGACGGGCTGGTATATAAGAAAAGCGGCAAGATACTTGCGGTATCCTGGATGACGAAAGAGGATGGCTATAGCCTTTATGAGGCGCGCAGCGCTTTGGAAGGGTTTGCCGCCTCCCTTGCGGTAATTCGGATCACTGCAGAACAGATGAAGGAACTGGAAGAATTGACCAGGCAGTATGTGGCGGTATGCAATGGCAGTAACAAAGAGCTGAATCCGAATGACTATGCGGATATCGACCATAAGTTCCACTCTCTGATTGTAACGGCTTCCTGTAATCCTTACATCATGCGAATGTACAGAAGCCTGGAGGGCTATCTTCTGCACTACAGATACTGCCTGTATTACTCGCTTGGACCGGAGAAGCTGCAGCGGATACTTTATCAGGCAGGAAAGCGTCACCAGGCTATTTTCAATGCCTTCCAGATGGGCTTTACCGATATCGTCCGGCACGAGGTGGAGGAGGATGTCCACAGCATGCTCAATGCCTTTAACCAATGGGAATAGATGGGATACGGCCGATGACAAAAAATGCCGAAAAAATGTAATCTTCTTTATTCTTAAAATGGCAGACAGTATTAAAAAAGCACGGTGTCCGTAAAAAGACGAAACCGTGCTTTCTTATGCTTATGCGGAAATACTCTATACATCCAGGGGCGGCGCAGCCAGGCCGCGGCTCTGGTAAACGGCGTCCCGGTTGGCGATGGTAGTATCATAGTGCGTCTTGTCTGCCATTTCTTTATAGTTGTGAAGCAGTATCCTCCAGGCACTGTCGCAGAACTGGTCGACCTCAAGCGCCAGGGAAGCCTGCTGTGCTGATTCTTCGTATTTCCCGATGGATGCGTAGTAGGAGGCCAGCGCGACGCGCAGGCTGGCATAGCGGATATCATACTGATCCCGCAGCAGATTGGCCCAGTCGCACTTGACGTCCTCAAAGTATTTGCCCCGGTACAGGGAGGCTCCATAGAGGATGGAGTCCAGATTGCCGGAAGTGATGGAGCCGGCCTGTTCTTCGGCATCCGCGAACAGATCGGCATCACAGGTGACGCTTCCAAGATCCAGGGAATAGTAGCCGCTTTTATACTTTAAAGAGATATCAGTTCCGGTCTCTTTCAGAAACTGGCGCAGGTAGTAGTTGCAGGTGTTGAGATTGGACAGGGCCTTTTCTTCTGGAAGGGCGCTAAAGAGAGTATCCAGAAGATTCTTCCGGAAAACGCCGTGGGGGCGGTTCTGGAGATAAAGCGCGAATAATTCCCGCACCTTTGCGGTCCGCCACTCCGGCTGCGGCGCGCCCGACCCGGTAATCTCAAGTTTTCCGAACGCATGAAGCATAGGGGAAGAAGACGGCATTGCCTGCGGTGCTGTGGACAGGGCACCCAAAGTATTCTTGATGCGGTGAATGGATTTTTGAAACCGTTCTTTGCTGACTGGCTTTAACAGATAATCGGTGGCATCTAAGTCAAAGGCCGATACGGCATATTGGTCAAAAGCAGTTACAAAGATGATCTCTATCTTATCTGCAAGCCTGGACTGAAGGTCCGAGGCCAGTTCCATGCCATTGCGCCCGGGCATGGCGATATCAAGGAAGGCCACCTGAGGCTGCACCTCCCTGACGGATTCCAGGGCATCATCGGCGTTATCGAACGAGCCCACCAGTTCAAAGTCTTCATAATCTTTCAGCAGATAACTTAATTTGGCCAGCGCAGGCGGCTCGTCATCCACGATGATGGTGCGGTATTTAGGGGTGCTGTTGATTGCTGCTATATCCATATTCTAGTTCATCCTCCTGAAATTTTGAATTCAGCGGTATGCGAATCAGGATTGTGGTGCCCGCTCCCGGGGAAGTCTGAATATCCAAAGGAATGCCATAGTGGAGCTTCAGGCGCCGGCTGACATTGCGAAGGCCGATGCCGCCCTGATATCCATCCTGTTCTTCATTTAGCAGGTTGGCGATCTTTACCGGCTCGATTCCGACTCCATTATCCTGAATCTCAATGTGAATGTATTCTTTTTTTTCTGTAATCGTTACCTGGATCTGAATCTCCTGGTAACTGTCTAATGTGGCATGGCGTATCGCGTTCTCCACCAATGGCTGTATGGTAAGCGGCGGAAGAGAGAAGCTGCGCCCGGTTTTTTGGACCAGCTTAAATTGCAGCCGTCTGCCAAAGCGGGCCTGCTCGATATGGACGTAGGAATTTACGATTCCAAGTTCCGTGTCAATCGTGACAAGTCCGCGGTTTACGTCGTTGCCAAAGCATCCTCGAAGATAGATTGCCAGATCATCGATCAGCTCGCTGGCTTTGACGCCGTCCGTAAGCGCGATGGCGCTGATGGTATTAAATGCGTTGTACAAAAAGTGGGGCCTGATCTGAGCCTGAAGGAACAGCATCTCATTATCAAGCGCGGATTTGACAGACTGCTTCAGCGTAATCAGGCTGAAAACCCTGGTGCGAAGCTCGATCCGGTCGGCCGGCTTTACCACATAATCATTCGCCCCTGACCAGAAGCCGGTCAGGATTTCCTCCGCCCCGTCGCAGGCGGTAAGCAGAAGCACGGGAAGCTCGAAGTGAGAGTAGCGCTTCCGAATAATCTGGCACAATTCAAACCCGCTCATCTCTGGCATCATTACATCTAATATGATGATATCATAAGAAGATTTCTCAAGCAACTCTAATGCTTCTTTTGCACTCTTTACGCAATCCATGGAAAAACTGCAGTCTTCGAAAATGGTACGTATGATATTCAGATTATCCTCGTTGTCATCTACGACCAAAAGGGAGGCTGACGTTCCTTTGAAGTCCTCCAGATAATTCTGGCTTTTGTAGGCAGAACCGGCCTGGGCTGCGGCTGCGTTTTCCATGGAATTGTGATCTGGCGTGCAGGCATCCAGACAGAAGGTAATGCAGGTCCCCTGCCCCGGCTTAGTCCATTCCACGTACACGCTTCCGTTCATCTGCTCGGTCAGCTGGCGGACCAGGTATAGCCCTAGCCCTACGCCCTCTGCTTTCCGGGCGGTATCATCCAGACGCACGGACTTGTCAAAAATCCGGCTGATATCTTTAGCCGACATGCCAATCCCAGTATCAGACACAGAGACGTATACCTTCCCATTCATGCGCTTGCTTGAAATGGTAATGGTGCCGGAATCCGTATATTTTACGGCGTTTCCAATGATATTGTTCAGGACTTCCCACAATTTTGACTCGTCCGCGTTCACCCACAGGGCGTTCTTGGAGAGATTGTTTTTAAAGATCAGCTTCGTATTATCGGAAGTATAGTAGAATACTTCGATTACGGCATTTACCTCAATGTCCAGGTTGACGGGCTTTAGGCTTACGCTTCTGTGCTCGGAGGAATAGAACCCGTACAAGTCGTTCAGGACACTGTTCAGTTTCCTGGCAAGCATTAGGGCGAGACTTAACTGTTCTTTGGCGGTATCCGGCTCTCCAAGCTTGGAACTGGCGGATTCGATAATGTTGATAATGCCATGCAGAGGCGTCCGCAGTTCATGGGACGTTGCGGATATGAACTCGCTTTTAAGCTTGTCGGTGACTACCATCCTGCGGGCAAGCCTTGCATTGCCGGTATAGATCCGGGAGACCTTGAGGGCCACGTAGGCAAGCTGGGATGTGACATAGGCGACCAGGAGGAAGATGTAGCTGCTGGCATATGCGTCTGCAGAGACCATTCCCCGGCTGTTAAAGTATAGGAGCGCGAAATAGCTGGAGCAGAAGGAGAGCGACAGCATCAGCATCAGCGCGCTGTAGCTTTTATTCCAGATCCGCCCCAGGAGGATGATGGAAGTATGAAGGAGGGAGGCGGCAAAGTAGGTTCCGGTCAGGATCTTCATCATTGGCAGATACTTTCCTGGGCAGAGCAAGGTAAGGACCAGAAGAAACGGAATGATATACAGGTATATCTTCAAGGTCCTTTGCAAGATGCCCTTGGTGTAGCAATTCTGCCTGGCAAGAAGGATCATGCACAGTCCCATCAATGCAAAAGACAGGACGTAGATCTTGGTAAATATGGCATAAGTCCACGACTGTACCGGCTGGGTCAGCAGGTTATTGCTGGAATAGACCAGATGGAAGGAAAGCATAATAGTGAACAGGAGCAAATAAGCGGTGCTGCCCATCTGAACCTTAAAAAACAAAAGGAAGATCAGGAGGATCGCAAGGATTCCTATACTCATAAGCCCAACGGATTCAGCGAACTTAAACTGAGAGGCAAGGCGGTAGCCGTCTATCTGGGTGCCAAAATATATGGGGCTTGTAATGCCGGTATGATAATTGCTGAAATTCGATACCTGGATGATGATCTCATGGGTCTGCCGCATAATGTCCAGCGGAAATACGATATACTGGTTGTCCTTTTCCGTCTCGGAACTGGCCTTTAAGGAAGAAGTAAATCCAATATCCGACAGAAGCCTTCCATCCACATAGATGCGCGCGGTTCCCTGTACTCCGGCAAGGCGCAGGGAATACAGGTCGGTGGTGCCAAGGAAGGTGAAGGTAAGCCGGTAGGTGCCATAGCCGAAGGTATTCGGAAGGGTTCCCGGAAGCTTCCGGTATTCGGGGGAATAATGTTCCGCGCTGGATGCGGAAAAGTCGGAGGAAAACAGGAAGCGGCTGTCATAATATTCCCACTCCCCATTCAGCGCCACTGGCAGCCTGTTCTCGATATAGGCGGCGTTCAGCCTTCCGGATCTTGCCTTGTCGGCGTAATCCGGATTGATGATAAAGAGTGTAAAAAGCGCCAGAAGCGATACGACAGACAGGACCCATATATGGAAAGGAGCCAGTTTCCTGCCTCGCAGACGGTTGATTGAAGAAGATAGCCTGTGATTTGATTTGTCCATAAGTACCTCCAGTCAGATATAATGTCACATTTGGTAATATTATAGCATGTGTCAGTTAAAATGAAAAATTGATTGTGCAATTTTGATAAAAAGGTTGTGCGCGAATTGTCTAATATGTAGATGTTTAGTAAAATGTTTATTGTTATATTGACTATTCTGTATATTATTGTATAATGAAACCATCAAAAATACAAGGAGGAAAGAAAATGAGAAAGGTAAAAAAGTGGTGTGCCCTTCTGATGGCCTCTGTCATGCTGGCCGGTACCCTGACCGGATGCGCTGTAGATGAAAAGACGCAGGAAAATGGCAGCGAGCAGGCGGGAGACGAAGGAAAAAGCGACGAAGGCGGCAAGATTACAAAGAGCGAGAAGGAAGGCAGCTTCAAGGTAGGCATCGCAGCCAGAGAGATTACCAATGACTACAACCGCAACATCGTATCAGCTTCCCAGAAGATGATCGAAGATGCAGGCGGAAGCGTAGTCATCGCGGATGCCCAGGCAGATGTGCAGAAACACAATGAGAACATCGAGAATCTGATCAATTCTGGAATTGACGGCCTGATCGTCCATCTTGGAGACCCGGAGCAGATGGCCCCTTTGATGGAAGAGGCTGAAAAGAAAGGAATCCCGGTCATCACCAATGGCGTAGGCTCTCCGGTAGCGCATACCATCGGAGATGTAAATGGAGATGATCCGCTGATGGCAACCCTGGCATCCGACGCGCTGCTTGCAAGCATCGGATATGCAGGAGACGTATACGTTGTGTGGGTTCCGGGAGCGCCGCTTCTGGAGACGAGAAAGAGAATCTTCGAGGCCGTTGCCGCTGATTATCCGGATGTTAAGATCCATGAAGTGCCGGCAGAGCATAATCCTGCAAAAGTGCAGACGCAGATCGAGGAGATTCTGACAGCAAACCCGGACGAAGGCAGCATCGCAGGCATTTTTGGAACGTATGACCAGCTGGTATCCGGGGCAAGCGAAGCAATCCGCCGTGCAGGAAGAGGCCAGGAGATCAAGATGGTAGCTATTGACGGGGACGTGCTGGGATTCCAGATGCTGTTCCAGGAAGACAGCCCATTCATCTCTACCGTTGTAATGGATACGGAAAGCATTGGCAAGCAGTCTGCGGAACTTCTGCTTGGCGTGATGGATGGAAGTGTAGATCCTAAGACGATTTCTCCAAAGATTCCTGCCAGCTGCTATGTAGCAACAAGAAAGAATGGCGTAGAGGCAGCAGAGATGAAGTGGGGCAAGAATTTCTGGGAAGATGCCGGACTTGTGAAAGAAGATGTAGAAAAGCAATTCCCGAAAAAGGAAGACGTGATCGTAGCGCTTCCAAGTATTCCATAGAGACTTGAGGATTCGGGCGAGAGTAATCTCGCCCGTAGCAATTTGAAGGCATATATAGAAGGCATATATTTAAGAAAGTTGGTGAACGAATGGAGGAAAACCAGGTATTACTGGAATGCAGGGGCATATACAAAAGTTTTGGCAAGAATAAGGTGCTCCAGGATATTAACCTGCGGGTAAGAAAAGGCGAGGTCCATGCCCTGCTGGGACAGAATGGGGCGGGGAAATCAACATTGGTAAAGATTATTACAGGCGTGTATTCCATGAATGCAGGGGAAATATTCATGGACGGCGAGCCAGTTCGGATAAATTCTCCCAAGGATTCGGAAAATGCGGGAATATCAATCATTCATCAGGATCAGCAGCTGGTCCCATTTTTCGATGTTACCAGGAATGCGTTCCTGGGCTCGGAGATCAGAGGAAAAGGCGGGAAGCTGAACTTTAAGAAGATGAAGGAACTGGTAGACGAAAAACTGAAGCTGATCGAATCTGATTTCACGTCAGACCAGCAGATATCCTCCTTAAGCGTTGGGCAGAGAGAGCAGGTGGCCATCGTCACGGCCCTTCTGCAGAATCCGAAGCTTCTGATCCTGGATGAGCCGACGGCATCCCTGAGCAGCCGGGAAATCGAGAAACTATTCGAGGTCATCGGGAAACTGAAGAAGGAAGGCGTGACTGTCATCTACATATCGCATCATCTGGACGAGATCTTCCGGATTACAGACAGCATAACCGTGCTGCGGGACAGCCGCATGCAGGGGACATTTTCGACAGAAAGCATCTCCCGCAAGGATGTGGTGAGCCTGATGATCGGTAAGGAACTGAAGGATTTCTATCCAAAAGAAGAAGCCGTGATTGGCGATACGGTCCTGGAGGTAGAAGATGTCTACTCAGGAACGCTGGTAAAAGGTGCCAGCTTCAAGCTTCGAAGAGGCGAGATCCTGGGACTTGCGGGCTTGGTGGGCGCAGGGCGTACGGAGACGATGCTGGCCATGTACGGAGTAGAGAAGATGAAGAGCGGCCAGGTAAAGATTGACGGTAAGCCGTTTGCTCCCAAAACGCCGCTGGAAGCGTGCCGGGCAGGAATCGCGTTTATCCCGGAAGACCGAAGGAACGAGGGGATCGTATCGCAGATGGACATTGCAGAGAATCTCTCCCTTGCTTCCACGGATCTGTGGGCCAGAAAAGGAATCATTGACAAAAAGAAGGAGGGCAGCAGGTTTGAGGAGATCCGGGATGCGCTGAATATCGTGTGTACCGGACAGAAGCAGCTGGTGGGCGAACTCTCCGGTGGAAACCAGCAGAAGGTAGTTATCGGAAGATGGATGACGGGCGACTTCAAGGTGTTTATCTTTGACCAGCCTACCACGGGAGTGGATATCGGGGCGAAGACGGAGATCTATAAGCAGATGGTCGCACTGGCGAAAAAGGGCTGCGGCATCATCTTTATTTCTTCGGAAAATGAAGAATTGATGGGGATCTGCGACCGCATTGCCGTGATGACAAAAGGAAGGATCGTCAAAGAGTTCGATGCCGGAAATGTTACAGAGCATGACATCCTGTACTGGTCGGCAGGCGGAGAGGAAGAAGAGAAAAAGGAGGCAGGAAATGTTGGACAAGAAGAATAAATCTAATTCGGCAAATATCGGGGCGCTTCTTCTCAGCAGGGGAACCGGCCTTGGAATGATTGTCATATTGTGCCTGCTGGGACTTAGAGCGCCGCTGTTCTTTGAGATGACGAATATCATGACGGTACTGAAGCAGGGAAGCGTGCTGACGATGATCGCGCTGGGACTCACGGCAGTCCTGATCGGAGGCGGGTTCGACATGGGCGCAGGGGCTCTGGTGCAGCTTACCTGCAACCTGGCGGCAGGACTGCTGATTGCGGGCACCAGCGTGGCGGCGGCAATCACATCAGGGATCGCGGTAGGGTTTCTGGTAGGCCTCATCAATGCGTTTCTGGTGATCATCGTCAAGATACCAACCTTTGTGGCGACCCTTGGAACGATGTTCGTCATGCAGGGGGTTACGTCCTGGTATAATGACGGAAAAGCGCTTACCATCAAGGCAATCCCTGGATTTTCCGTACTGGGGCAGGGCAGGATCGCCATCATACCGGTAATTTTCCTGATCGTCATTGCCGTGTGCGCTGTGCTGCATTATTTCTTCAAGCACACCAGAACGGGGCTTCGGATGTATGCAACCGGCGAGAATCCGGCGGCAGCCACCCTTAGAGGATTGAATACGAAGAAATATCTTCTTCTGTCATACCTGCTGTCGGGGCTGATACTTGGTTTTACCGGGGTTCTTCAATGCTCTTACAATTATGGCGCGTCCGCTATCACCAGCGGAATGGATTTCCTGATTCAGGCGCTGTCGGCGGCATACCTTGGAAGTACATTTTCCAAGACAGGCGAGCTGAGCGTGATTGGAACGGTCATTTCCGGCATGTTTATCGCGGCGCTATCCAATGCGCTGATCATCAACGGGATATCCAACCAGCAGATATCGGGAGTACTTGGAATCATTCTCATCCTGTCAATCTTGCTGACGGTAATCAAGAAACGCGAAATTGGACAGGTAACGATATTCTAGAAGGGAGGGACAGACGGTGGAACAAGTAAAGAAAGAGACATCTTTTTCAAAAGAAAAAGTGTTGGCATTCATAGCAAGACATGGCGCGATTATAGGTATCTGCTGCGTGTTGATCGCATTTCAGATCATCGAGCCAAGATTTATGAGGATAGACAATATATTGGGCGTGCTTAATTCCAGTTCCTTATTGATCGTTATGACCTTTGGAATGACGATGGTAATGGCGGTTCGGGGGATTGATCTGTCCATCGCCCAGGTGGCGGACGCGGCGGGCGTTGTTGCGGCAATGCTGATTCTGTCGGGCAAGAATTTCATAGTCGCGATTCTGGGAGCCATGCTGTTTGGCCTGCTGGTGGGCATCATCAACGCAGTGCTGATCTCCTACCTGGGGGTTCCGGCGATCATCGGGACGCTGGGCATGATGTTCATCGTGCGGAGCGTGGAACTGACCCTGACGGATGGGGCGCAGCCCCAGATACTTTTTACCCTCCCCACGGAGAGAGTAAAGAACTTCTTCTTCATCGGCCAGGAGAGCGTCGGCCCCATCTCCATCCTGATCTTGCTGACGATTCTCATCATTGTTGCCATGTACTTTGCCAAAGAACGTTCTACATTCGGAAGGCATATGGACGCGCTGTGCGGCAATGTAAGGGCGTCGCTTCTTGCGGGAATCAACGTGCGCAAGGTATTTGCGGCAACCTTCATCATCAGTTCCCTGCTGGCGGCGCTGGCAGGCGTCATGCTGGTATCCCGGTCGGGAAATGCGGTGCCGCGCGGCGTGGAGACGTATCTGACGGATTGCTTTGTGGCGGTCTACATCGGGACCCTGGTGTCGGCCAGGAATAAGTTCAACATCATCGGAAGCGCCATCGGAGCGCTGTTCGTAGGCTTCATCAGCAACTTTATTACATTGATGGGCATGGGGATCGCATATAAGAATATTTTTAACGGCGTGTTTATTATCTTAGCCGTAGCACTGGGCGTATTAAAGAGCAAGGTAAATTCATAGGAGGGATGACGGATGCTGAAAGTAGATGCACATTCGCACGTAGGAAAAGGGGCCGCGGTCTGGAGCGGCCAGGATGTAGTGAACCGGATGGATACCATGAAGGTAGACAAGACCATCATATTTCCGTTTACGGAAGGGTACTTTAACAATGACGAGATCATGGATTACGTGGATGAGAATCCGGACCGGCTGATTCCGTTCTGCGCGGTAAATCCTTGGAACGGGCAGGAGGCACTGGACGATCTGGAGAACTGCTTCCAAAAAGGATTCAAAGGGGTGAAGCTGCACCCTACGCTGTGCGGTTTTCCGCTCAGCAATAAGACGCTGGTGAACCCGATCTTCGAGATTGCCCAGGCCTATGACGCAGTGGTGATCGTGCATGGCTCGGCGGATCTCTATAACTGTCCGCTGGAATTCGACCGGATGGCCAGGAGATTCCCGAAGGTACCGTTGATCATGGCGCATTGTGGCTTCTTCTGGGAGTGGGAGCTTGCTATCGAGGTAGCCATGGAGAATGACAACCTGTACCTGGAGACCTCCAGAGTACCGGGATTCGAGACCAGCAAAGTGATTCAGAAGCTAGGCGGAGACAAGGTGATCTGGGGAACGGACGGGCCGTTCTGCGATTATGAATGGGAGTTCAACAAGATCCGCCGCTATGCGAAAAACGCAGAGGAATTTGATAAGATCATGGGAGGAACGGTGCTGAGTCTTCTGAGGAAAGAGTAATACAGATTAAGGAAAAGATGAAACAGCCCCTTCCCTGCATTTTCAGCGGGGGGAGGGGCAAGTTATTATCCTGGCCGGCCTGAAATCTATGGCTGGCTTTCCAGTTTCTTAAGTACTTTTTCTACGAATACTTTGGCGTGTTCTACATCCAGGCTGTCGGGATGGGTGATGGCCTCGTCGAAATTATGGATATACATGTCCATCTGGCCGGTGTTCTGGTCATTTTTCATGGATTCGTATTTCTGGCGTACCTTCTGGGGCATCTTGCCCTGGCAAATGAAGGAGCCCAGGTAATCGTTGTCCGTCTCGATCCAGGCGCTGACGCTGTTCTCGATCGCCTTATAATATTCCGGCGCGTTTCCCATTCCGCAGGTGCCGAAAAGAGCGATCTGCTTGCCGCTTAAGTCATTGATAAAGTCGCTGACCGCCATGCTGCAGGTTCCCCGGTGCACGCAGAATCCGATGAAATAGACCTCGGCTTCCGGTATAGGCTTATCGGTGGTAATGTCAATCAGGTCTTTGGAGTTGCCGGGAAGGTGCGAGAAGATAGTCGCGGCTATTTTCTTGGTGTTACCGGTCTCGCTCTGATAAAGAACTAAATAATCTAACATATCAATCATACCTCGCTTTCTTAAGAGGCAGCGTTCCTGATCAGGACTGTCTCATGATTATATATATCCTCCGGGGGCTCCGCCACCGCAGCATAGGCTGCTTCCGCCGCAGCACAGGTTGCATACGATGTTGGCGATGCACAGTTTCATGCACCAGCTGCTCCCGCCGGTAAATGTGGTCTGGTAAGGGCCTTGCTGCTGCTGGTACCAGGTTCCGCCGCTCTCAAAGCGGTTTACCAGCATCTGATACTGTATGTTGTCCGGGTCCAGACGAAGCGCCTCTTTGGCGTGCTGGAGGGCAATCACATTATTGCCAAGCCCTGAGTTGGCAAGGGCACTGTAATAATACCACTGGGCATTGCGCCCGGACATGCCGTTTAATAGATTCAATGCTTCCTGATAGTGTCCGCTGTTGATAAAGTTGGCCGCGGCACGCATATGGAGGTCCTCTTCATTTTCCGTAGGGTTTGGGCCAGCCTGCTGGTATTGGCCCCGGAAGCCGCGGAAGGTGCCGAAGTCGCCGAATCCTCCGAATCCGCCAAAGTCCCCGAACGGGCCATAGCCGCCGGATGAGCCGTATCCGCCGGAAGTGCCATAGCCGCCGGATGAATAGCTGCTGTCGGCTGTTCCGTATTCCCGCTCGTGCATGATCTGCTGGTATGCCTGCTGGATTTCCTTGAACTTGGCCTCCGCCTGGTCCTTATTCGGATTGTTGATGTTGGCGTCCGGATGGTATTTTCTGCTCAGGTTTCTGTATGCCTTTTTTATTTCTTCGTCCGAGGCGCTTCTTGGGATGCCTAAGACGCTGTAGGGATCTATCATAATTTATACTCCTGTATCTGAATTGTCGCGGTCAGAGTCGGCTGTGTCCTTTGGACTGCTGCTGCCAGAACCTGTCACATTCTCTGCGTCATTGCAGCCAGTATCTGCGCTTTCGCTGGATTCCTGCCGCTTGGCGGTAACTGCCGTATAGCGGCACCAGACGCCGGAATATAAGACGTTTCGCAGGATCTCCGCATGCAGAAGAATTGGCAGCTTTTCGAATTCCCTGGAACACTCTGCCATCATAAGTGTCAGCAGTCCCCGGCAGTTTCCGGCAAAGTCGCTGTCATTTACGAACGCTTCTTTCAGAGGATTGTAACTTCCCGATGCGATATCTTTTTCTACATCTTCATAGGCATCCATCAGATAGATGAATTTGCCCAGGAAGAATCCGATCTTGCGAAGAGAGGCCTCCCATTCGTCGGGCTGCCATGCAAAGATCTCCGCCATAATATTGCCAAACAGTCCGGCCATCAGGTCGATATTCTGCTCATTTTCCTGCTCCAGAGACGAAAGGCGCTTCAGATTGGAAGCGATGCCGGCTACCTTTTCCGGATATCTGCCGCGAATGGCTTCCACTTTCGGCTTCAGCATTCTTGCCGCCATATACCCCTTCCTGCTGCGCTCGTCGTCCCAATCATCCTTGCATTTATAATAAGTAAGGACAATGTTGACGGCAGCGGCGTAATCGGTAAAATGATTGGTCCGCGCAACATGCTTTTCGAATGGATGGGCTATGCAGTTTACGACCTCCCGCTGGGTCTTCGGCTCGTAGAGGCCGGTGAGAAGTACGATGAGAAATGTCATGTCAAAGGATAAAGTCATCTGACCTCTTATACCATAACATTCTTTCAGACATTTGCAAAGACCACAATAGTACGAATGGTACATATCATAGTCTTTAAATTTCATCTCGGCTTTATTGATTGCAATATATCCAAACATAAGAATTCCCCGCTAGCTGTTCTTGATGAATGTGGTATTACATTTGGGGCAGCGGATCTCTATGCGGCCTTTTCCTTTCGGCACGCGGATCTTCTGCCGGCAGGTAGGACATTTGTAGATGTGGTGCGTCTTGCGCTGGGCCATCATATTTTTCTGGCGGGCGAAGAAGCAGCGGAGCTTGTAGGTCTTATTCAAATACCATTGGTTCTCGGAGGAACGCTTGTAGATGTTCCGGGAAAACATGCGGAAATATGCGTATATAATGCAGAACCAGGCTACCAGGGAAAGGATAAAGCTATTCTTCCAGCCCGCGATCAACATGACGATCAAGCCTGCGATGATCGTGAATTTCCCCAGGGAATCCATCCCATATCTTCCATACATAAAACGAATCAATTTTTCTTTCAAAATAATCACCTTCCTAATATATTTACAATCATACGCTATCGCGCCCATAAGTCAATAAACTGCCGATTAAAAATATATAAAGTTTTTGAGGCTGCATTCCCATATTTTATATAAATATGATATAATACCGACAGGTATTGCCTGCGTGTGCGGGTATGTTTGCCAGGTTCAGGAAAGCGGGGGAGGATCCATGAGAGAATTAACCAGGTTGATCAAAGAAGATATGAAGCCGGCGCTTGGAGTGACGGAGCCGGGGGCCATTGCCTATGCGGTGGCGAGCGCAAAATCCCATGTGGACGGCGAAGTGAAGAAGGTTCATGTGGCGTTGAATTCCGGCATGTATAAGAATGCATTTACCTGTGGAATTCCGAATTCGTCCAGGTTTGGCAATCTGTATGCCGCAGCGCTTGGGGCAGTGGCGGCCGACGCGGCTAAGGGACTGGAATCGCTTGCGGATATTACGCCGGAGGATGATGAGAAGGCTTCAAAGATGGTGGATGGCCATAAGGTGGAAGTGGTGCTGGATCATATTGGATCCGAGATTACAATAGATGCCACGGTGGAGACGGAGACAGACTCCTGCACGGTACATATCCGCCATAGCCACACCAATATTGTTTCGATAGAAAAGAATAACGAGATTATATATCAGGCAGATGCGGGTCGTGCATCTGTAGCCCAGGCGGAAGATGAGGTGCCCGCGATCCACCGCTATACCTTGAAGGAACTCCTTCAATATGTCAGGGAGGTTCCGGTATCCGAGATAGACTTTATCCGGGAGGCATTTTCCATGAATATGGATCTGCTGGAAGAAGGCATCCAGTCAGACCGGACAACGATCACACGGCAGCTTCTGAAGGAGAATGGGCACAAGATTATCTCCGAGGATGCTAAAAGCACCGCCCAGCTGCTGTGTAACGGCGCCATCGAGGCACGGGTGCTGGGACTTAGCCGTCCGGCCATGAGTATTACCGGAAGCGGGGCTCATGGAATTATTGCGACGATGCCGCTGTTTGCCTATTATCAGGTGAACTACGAAGTGGTGGATGACGACATTCTTCTTCGGGCCGCCGCCTTAAGTTACCTGATTACCATGTATATCAAGGAATATTCCGGGAAACTGTCCGCATTCTGCGGATGCGGGATCGCGGCGGGAACAGGGATGGCCTGCGCGCTTGCGTTCATGAGGAACGCGGATGAGGAAGCGATCACGATGGTGATCCAGAACATGGCAAGCGGCCTTACGGGCATGATCTGCGACGGCGGGAACCATGGGTGCACCATGAAAGGAATCGTGGCGGTAGACGCGGCGTTTCGTGCGGCAGACATGGCGATGGATGGCGTATGCATTGAGGATATCCATGGAATCAACGGGCGTACCCCGGAGGATACCATGAGGAATATGGGACTTATCGCGTCTCCGGGAATGGTGCAGACGGAAAAGACGATCGTGGAAATTATGGAACAGAAGTAAACGAGCGAGAGGGTTGGCATGAAGGAAGACAAGAAGCACGGAAGCAATAATAATAGAAATAATAGCAGTAGAAACAATAACGGCGGTAATAAGAGCGGCAGAAATAGCAGCAGCGTAGACCGCATGAGAAATGATGAAGGCCGGGGAAGGGACATCCGGGATAAACGGTATCATAGAGGAAGAAAGAAAAAGAAGAAGAAAGCCGGGATTTTCTCTACGATCATATTGGTAGTCGCGCTTGCCGTATTCTGCTTTTCGGCGTTCCAGCTCTTCAAGATACTGAAGGGCTATCATGACGGCAGAAGCGAATATGACAAAGTCCGGAAGCTTGCGGTGGAAGAAAAGAAGGGCGATGGGGAAGATCAGTTCAGCGTCAATTTTGACGAGCTGATGAAGATGAATCCAGATACCATCGGGTGGATAAGATTCCATCCGGAGCCGTCCCAGATCAGTTATCCGATCGTAAAAGGAAAGGATAACAGCGAATATTTGAAGAAGACATTTTCGGCAAATGAGAATACCCTTGGGGCAATCTTCCTGAATGTCGATAATAATGCGGACTTTATGGACAAGAATACCATCATCTACGGACATCGCATGAAGGATGGCTCTATGTTCCGGCATTTGCAGGATTATGAAGAAAAGTCTTTCTGGGAAAGCAATCCATATTTTTATATCTATACGCCGGATGGCAGGGAGATTACGTATCATATTTATTCAGCAGGACAGGTAGAGGATACTTCAGATACCTATCTTACGTCCTTTGAGTCGGAGGAGGCCTACCAGTCGTTCCTGAATATGACGAAAGAAGCGTCCCTGTATGATACAGGGGTGGAACTGAATGCGCAGAGTGCCATCGTGACTCTGTCCACCTGTACCAGCGCCAGCGACAATCACCGCTTCGTGGTACGAGGAGTAAAAGAAAAAGAGGTGAATCTGAAGGAGCAATGAAAAATGGGTATATCTATGAGGTAGGGGACATCGTAACCATGAAAAAACCACACCCTTGCGGGAGCAAGGACTGGGAAATCCTAAGGGTCGGAGCGGACTTCCGGCTGAAATGTACAGGGTGCGGGCACCAGATTATGATCGCGCGCAGACTGGTGGAAAAAAATACTAAGGATTTAAAGAAAAAGTCTTGAAACAAGCACCGAATTATGCTATCATATTAACTCGTGATACATTAACATCCGTAGGCTCAGGCTGGCGGATATCCTTGCTCCCACACAAGATGAGCGGGGGCCAAAAGACCAGAAGGAGGTGCAAGACGACATGAACAAATATGAATTAGCAGTTGTTGTCAGTGCAAAAATCGAAGATGACGAGAGAGCACAGGTTATCGAAAAAGTTAAAGCATTAGTTGAACGTTTCGGTGGCAAGATCTCTGACGTCGATGAATGGGGTAAGAAGAGATTGGCTTACGAAATTCAGAAGATGAAAGAAGCATATTACTATTTCATCCACTTCGAATCTGAAGCTGATGTTCCAGGCGAGATCGAACAGAGAATCCGCATTATGGACAACGTGCTCAGATATTTATGCGTTAGACAGGAAGCATAAGCAGGAAGTAGAGGTAATTATATGAATAAAGTAATTTTGATGGGACGCTTGACAAGAGATCCTGAAGTAAGATATTCGCAGGGAGATAATCCGATGGCAATTGCCAGATATACGCTGGCTGTTGACCGCAGATTCAGACGGGGCAACGACGGAGACCAGACAGCAGACTTTATCGGATGCGTGGCATTCGGAAAAAGCGGGGAATTTGCAGAGAAGTATTTTCGCCAGGGCCTGAAGGTTATCGTAACCGGACGTATCCAGACGGGAAGTTATACGAACAAAGACGGACAGAAGGTATATACCACCGATGTCGTAGTCGAAGACCAGGAATTTGCAGAAAGCAAGGCTGTAAGCGATGCTAACGCAGGCGGATTCCGTGCAGCGGCTCCCACACCGGCACCAGCACCAGCATCTGACGCAGGTGACGGCTTCATGAATATTCCAGATGGAATTGATGAAGAATTACCGTTTAATTAGGTTCTGCTAAGTAAAGCAAGGCAGAATCTCATCAGATTATGAAAGGAGAATTGTGCAATGGCTTACGATAAAGGAAATCGTCCGGAAGGCGGCTTCAAGAGAAGAGGCGGCGGACGCAGAAGAAAAAAAGTTTGCGTATTCTGTGGCAAAGAGAATAACGAGATTGACTACAAGGATGTAGCAAAGTTAAGAAAATACATCTCTGAAAGAGGTAAGATTCTTCCTAGAAGAATTACCGGAAACTGCGCTAAGCACCAGAGAGCGCTTACTGTAGCAATCAAGAGAGCACGCCACGTTGCTCTGATGCCATACGTACAGGACTAATGATAGACTGTTACTATGAGAGCGTGTTGAGGATGTCCCGACGAGGGACATCCTTTTTGCGTTGTATGGCATTTGGGTGTATGATAATAGGTAAGATAAAAGCAGTCAAGATAAAAGCAGCTGTCCGCGAGCCTTGGAAGAAAGCGTACTGCCACCGGTGAAGAACTTGACAGGCAAAGGATAGCCGCTGGATGGCGAAATGGCTGAAAGGTGGTGGATGCTTCTGAAGGCGAGACTATTTATGGGAGTAAAAGTGTTTGCAGTGCTTTTGACAGCCTTGTGCGCGGGCGTTTCGCTGGCGGGCTGTGGCCACGTGGATTCTGCGCAGCCTGACTCTGCGCATTCTGACTTTGTACGCTCTGATTCGGATTACGCTGAAGTGGGAGATGAGAAGATGCAGGGGAAGGATTTAAAGAAGGCTTTGGATGAAGCGGCCCGGCAGTACCTGGAGGAAAATCAGAAGAGTTATGAAAGCCGGGAACAGGTTGAGGTTCTATCCGCTGGGAAGAAAGGCGGGGAAGACGGCAGTGACTCGGCGGCCATTATTGTATCGAGAGTTAGCATTGATAAAGGCGCAGGAGTCGTTCGCTATGAGCAGCAAGAAGAGGGCGAGGAGCAAAAGGATCTGGTTTTCTACACGGAGGATGGATATTATTATTTTCAGGCTATGGAGGAAAGTACCGTTTGGTATAGAATGCCATCAAAGGATGTGGGGATAAACTATGAGGAGATAGCCTGCCTGCCGGATGCGCTGTATAAAGATGATGCCAATGTGAAGTATAAGAAGATAAACTACCGGAAGGATTTGGAAGAAGGCGGCAAGGAAGAAGATAACGAGAATCAGAAAATCGAGGTAGAAGGCTTCTATTTATACCAGGATAAAAACGTAAATTTTACGGACATCTGGTGGATTAAAAAGGCGGAAGGCAACCTTGTAAAATGCGAGTCGTGGCGTACATTTGATTCGGGCCAGGAGTCGCATGCAGTAATCTCTATACGGATGGGGGAGGCTTGTGAAAAGATCCAGGATTTCCCGGAAAGTTATCTGGAGACTACAAAAGAAGATTTAGAGAATGGAGAGTTTGGACTATGAAACTGACAATATTAGGAACTGGAAATGCTGCGGTATCGGAGTGCTATAATACCTGTTTCGTTCTATCTGATAAGGAGGAACATTTTCTTGTGGATGCAGGAGGCGGTAACAGGATTCTGAAATTGCTGAAGGACGCTGGAATTGAATTGGAAGATATTCATGATATTTTCGTTACCCACGAGCATATTGACCATGTGCTGGGAGTGATCTGGCTGATCCGCATGATCGGACAGCGCATGAACCAGGGCAGATATGAAGGGGACCTGAGAATATACTGCCATCAGGAATTAGCGGAAAAGATACAGACGATCGCCAGCCTGACCATCCAGAAAAAAGTGTGCAAGCATATGGGAGAGAGAATCCAGTTCGATATAGTGGAATCCGGCGAGCAGCGGCAAATCATGGGATGTTCCGTAACCTTTTTCGATATTGCGTCCACAAAAGCAAAACAATTTGGATTTACTATGAAACTTAAAAATGGCGAAAAATTCACCTGCGTGGGAGATGAGCCTTATAACGAAGTGAATTACGAATATGTGAAAGGCAGCAGCTGGCTTTTGCACGAGGCCTTCTGCCTGTATGCAGAGGCAGATAAGTTCAAGCCATATGAAAAACATCATAGCACCGTAAAAGAAGCCTGCCAGCTGGCAGAAGAACTGGGGGTTCCGAATCTTTTACTCTATCACACGGAAGAGACCCATTTGAAAGAGAGAAAAGAACTCTACACAGCAGAAGGGCGGGAGTATTACCATGGAAACCTGTACGTCCCGGATGATATGGAAGAGTTTATAATATGCACGTAACAGTTTTCGCATTTACACGTAACAAAATGCAAAAGTGTTACGTGTCCTTCCTGCACAACTGGTGTGTAAAATCGCACGAACTCCTGTGTAAGAATGAAAAAAGTGGTGTGTTAAAAAGAAAATAGTTAACGAAAAGGCGATATATCAAGAATCGAATGTTAGGATTCCAGATATATCGCCTTTTTAGTTGTCCTTTAATTTTTACTAATACCTAGTAACGTTTTGTAACGGATAATTTTCAATTTGACACGGGGGTTAGGGCAGTTTTACGCACCAGTTATGTAGGGTTTACACGTAACACTTTTACATTTTGTTACGTGTAAATGTGAAAACTGTTACGTGTTACTTTTCCCCTTTTCCCTTTTCCACCGTATCTCGCAGGGCTCCAGGGTTACTGTCTCGCAGTTGCCATCGCCGTCGTAGAATTTTGTGGTCTGTGTCTCGTTGGAGTTATTCAGAATCGCGTATTTGCCGCTTTCTGGATACGCGTTGACCTCGCAGTTCAGGTTATCTGCGTACCATACGTGGAAGGCGTCTTCTTTGTGCGCCGCATAGTACATGGCTCTCATGAGAAGGCGTGTGTTCGCGTAACTGTATGGAAGTCCGGAGATGTATACGCCGCGGCCTTTTCCGTAAGCGTTGGCCGCCATGTGGACTTCGTTGTTGGAGTATTCGATGATCTCCGTGTCTGCGGACAGGGCGTAGATATCGTGCTTTACTTCTCCGAATTCGCAGCAAGCGGTGCGGTCTTCGGTGATGAAGTGGCTGTCTAGCGCCTTGGTAAAATACTTGTCTGTGGAGAGGGTATAGCCCAGTTCCTTGTCAACGCCCAGGATGTCGGCCAGCTGGAAGAAGCGCCCGCCGTGGTGTACGGCAGTTGGCTCTCCTACGCCGATGAAGCCGCCGCCTTCGTATACCCATTTTCGGATGGCGGTAACCAGTGTTTCATCCAGCCATTCCTCTCCACCGGAGAAAGCAGTGCCTGCATCGCCGGCGTTGATGATGACGTCCACATCGGCAGGCACGCCGTTTTCGCGGATATCGTCGAAACTCAGGAATACCACGTCAACAGCAGCACCACTTAAGGATTCCAGGATTCCAAAATAAGAGTAGGTCTGCTTGTACCACAGTGCATGAGCCACCATGTAGGCCTGCCAGGAGCGCAGTTTCCCCCAGGAGTTGAGAATGGCTACTTTCAGTCCGCAGTAAGGCTTTTTGCCCTTTACGTTATCGTAGATCAGGCGGAATTCATCCGTTACTTTCTCGATATAATCCACGAATTTCGGGAATTTATAAGCCAGGCTTAAATAGCCGCCGTATCCGATTCTGTCTACCGGGTTGCGCATCAGGGCGCGCCTTGCGCTGAGCCAGTTGTCAATGGCTTCGATGCAGGGGTCGTTGCCCTCGTAGAAGGTATCCGGGAAGAAATATGGAAGGAAGCGTCCTTCTGTATATTTCACTCCTGGAATATCGGAGATGAGACGCAAGGTAGCGCCGCCGCCTACGCTTCCGACTACGGCGTCAAGCCCGATGCTTTCAAAATACGGCCCATAAGGCTCGGTTCCGATCCAGTTGTCTCCCAGGAACATCATAGCCTCTCTTCCAGCCTCGTGGGTGAGGTCTACCAGTTCTTTTGCCTTTCTGGCAACGAATCTCTGGATGAAATCCATATACTGGCGGTAGGCTTTGGTGGGCACGCGGAAGGTGGAGTTGTAATAGCCATTATCCACGATATCCTCCGGCCTCAGCGCATAGCCATACTCCTGCTCGAACTCTTCCAGCGCCTTGATGGATACGGTAGCGCCATAGCCAAACCAGTCTACGAACTTTTCCTTCCGGTCGGCGCCGAATACCAGCGTAAAGTGATAGAAGAAGGTGGTGAATCGCACGACATCGGTATCCGGGTTGTCAATCAGCCACTGCTTCAAGTAGTCTTTGGCAAATGCCCCGGAATTTGCCTGGCGTACATCAAAGGGGATGTCATGAGGCTTGTCTCCCCAGTCATTGGTGATATGGTTATACATCTGTGTAGGATCCCAGATGGCATATACGAAGAAGGACACCGTGTATTCATGGAACGGCACAGCCTTCCCGATCGTGACAAGATCCTTCTCCTGGTCAACGGACCAGTCGGATGCCGGTACGACATCTCCTGTGGTACGGTCGATTACCTCCCACCATTTTTTCGGGTCGTGTACATAGTCGGCAATCACCTGCTCGCGGTAATATCCGTCCAGGAAATCAATGGTAACAGAATCGGATGTCGCAAGATTGTGCTTGGACATCAGGAGCATCTGCTGGCACTCATCCATGTGTTCTTTCGCAAACTCATTGTGCCCCCTGGCTACAAAATAGGTTGTATATATCTTTGCATCTAAAGACTTAATTTCATCATCAAGCTTCGTGCCGTCGCTGTCCCTGAGGGCATCGGCACCCCAACGGTCAAGCATTTCCTTTGTCTCTTCCAGAAAATTTGACTCGCTTGGCAAGGTTACTCTTCCTTTTGTCTTTGACATAATTCTCCTCCTTTTATAAATATCTATCTCTGAGTATATGCAATACTGCCCAGGATTTCAATAGCACGATTGTTGACTTTTTTTGTACTTTTGTGAGATCACATTTGCACAATCTTGTTTTTGCCAGCGTTTTTTGGTATATTATAATTAGCGGACAGCGGGCAAATGGCAGAAGTTAACAAAAATAAAATAAGGAAAAGGAGTTGGCAAGGGTATTGTCTATGAAGGTCGAGGTAATTAATAGCGCCAAGGAGTTGGAGGAGTTATCACCGTTTCATGTGGAGTGTCTTCTGTGGGGGACGAAGGAAATACCGGCTACATACGGATACATGGGATTTGTTCCGGGAGATGGCTTCTATATCAAGATGGTATGCGAGGAGAAGGACCCTCTGCGTGCTTATGAAAATGATTTGGATCCGGTATACAGGGACAGCGCGATGGAAGCGTTTTTCATGTTTGAGTCAGAGAAAGAGAGGAGCGGCCTTGCAACTTATTTGAATTTTGAAGCGAATGCCAATGGGGCGCTGCTGGCTGCATATGGAAAAGACCGGACCTACCGGACTTGCTTTACCAAAGAGGAATTAAAAGGCTTTGCGTGCGAGGCGCAGATACTGGAAGACCGGTGGACGATCCGTTTCCGGATCGGAATAGATATTCTGGAGAAGATATACGGACCACTTCATCTGCAGGCGGGAAGCACCTTTACCTGCAACTTTTATAAGATATCCGAGGCAAAGGAGATCGAGCATTATGCTTCCTATTCGCCGATCAAGACGACGATCCCAAGCTTCCATCTGCCAGAATTCTTTGCCATGGCGGAGATTGTCAAGAGGCAGGGCCGTAAACGAAAGAACAAGTAAATCAATATAAATATGTATGTCAAGGAGGATGTATTATGAGAATCATCAAAGCAGCAGATTATCAGGATATGAGCAGAAAGGCAGCAAATCTTATCTCTGCCCAGGTTATTATGAAGCCGGATTGCGTATTAGGGCTGGCAACAGGCTCTACGCCTATCGGAGCATACCAGCAGCTGGTGGAATGGTGCAAGAACGGGGATCTGGACTTCTCAGCCGTGAAATCTGTGAATCTGGACGAATATAAGGGACTTCCAAGAACCAATGATCAGAGTTACTATTATTTTATGCACGAAAATCTGTTTGACAAGGTAAATATCGATCCGGCTAATACGCATCTTCCGGATGGCACAGAGCCAGACAGCGATAAGGAATGCGCAAGATATGAAGCGCTGATCCAGTCTCTTGGCGGGGTAGACCTCCAGCTTCTGGGACTTGGCCACAACGGCCATATCGGATTCAATGAGCCGGCAGATGAATTTGACAAAGTTACCCACTGCGTAGATCTGCAGGAGAGCACCATCGAGGCGAACAAGAGATTCTTCGCTTCCGCGGACGATGTGCCGAGACAGGCATACACCATGGGAATCGGCACGATCATGCAGGCAAAGAAGATCCTGGTGGTAGTGAGCGGAGAAGATAAGGCTGACATTGTGGCAAAAGCCTTCTTTGGACCGGTTACCCCACAGGTTCCTGCATCCATCCTTCAGATGCATCAGGATGTTACGCTGGTGGCGGACGCTGCGGCTTTGTCCAAAGTGCCTCAGGAATAAGGAGCGCCGGACCCGGAAGAAGGGAACCAGAATAAAAGGCAGGATATTGAGATATAAGAGTGAAAAGAATGGCAGAGGAAAGTCAGAAGCTTCCCTCTGCCATTGCTTTAATGGAAGAAGCGTATTCGGATGGCGTCATTCCGGTCACCTTCTTGAACTGCCTGGAAAAGTAGTGGATGGAAGTGTAGCCTAAGTGCTCGGATATCTGGGTAAAATTCATCCGATTGGTCCGGATCATCTCTTTTGCGGCATTGATCTTAAGAAGAGAAAAATATTCGATAATACCCAGGTTGCAGTGCTCCTTGAATATCTTCTGGAGCTGGGAGCGGCCGATCAGGTTGTCCCGGCAGATCTGCTCAATGGTCACGTGGGAACTCAGGTTGCTCTCCAGGTAATCCACCACCCGGTTGAAGATCTCCGTGTCACTCTTACTCTTGGTTGCCTTGGGCGGCTCGATCTTAGGGAGCCGTTTTCTTACCACGATTGGATTGGAATATCTTCGAATGAGGTGGATGAGGAAATGTTCCAGGTATAAGCGGATCAACTGCTCGGCGCCGAACATATCCGGGTCTTTCTGAGGCATATTCTGGAGATAGGGATCATCCAGACGGCAGTCAAAGCATCGTCTTGCTTCTATTATAATGTCCGCCAGGAGATTTCGTTCCGTCTCATCAATGCGCAGAATCCGTTTTTTGAAGAAACGCATCGCCTCGTCCTCGCATTTGAATGATATTACCACAAGATTGGGCGCGGTCTCTCCGGTAGCCTTTACATTGTGGAATTCATTTGGCTGGTGGAATGCCACGTCCCCTTTCTTAAGCACGGTAAATGTCTTGCCCCCGGTTACCCCGACCTCCCCTTTGTCTACACAGATGAATTCCCAGAAATTGTGGGATTCGCCCTCGAAAGTGAAGTCGCTCATATATTCAAAGTAGTGTATGCTGTATATCTTGCTTACGGATATTGAGTTCCTGAGATTGATTCCATTATATCCCATATCTAAACCTCTCTTTTGTGAAATGTGTAAAAAGTCTGAGAAATTATTTTGGTCATTCTTACTAATATAATACCTTATTTTTTGTATAAAATCAAAACAAAAATGCAGATAGTGCAAATTAAGAATATTTTCAGATAAAGATTTTTGTGCACCTTTATAATACAATGGATACAAGCAACAAGATAATCTTTATAGGAGGTAAAGTATTATGAAAAAGAAAATTGTAAGTGTGCTGTTGTGTGCAGCGATGGTTGCAACAATGGCAGTTGGCTGCGGCGGAAAGAAAACCGACGGAGACAGCGGAAGCAGCAAGGGCGGAGACAAGCTTGTTTACTGGGCAATGTGGAGCGAGGATGAGCCACAGGCAAAGGTAATCAAAGATGCCATCGCTAAGTACACAGAGGACACAGGCGTGAAGGTTGATGTTCAGTTCAAGGGACGTAACGGACAGCGTGAAGGACTTCAGCCAGCACTGGATGCAAAGCAGAACATTGACTTATTTGACGAAGATGTTAACCGTGTAAACGGAACATGGGGCAAATATCTGATGGATCTGGAAGACATGGCAAAAGACTATGAGGCAGAGCACGGCAACGAGACACTGTTTAAGATTGCACGTAATGCATATGGACAGACTCATGACGGAGATGACACATTACATACGATTCCTTATCAGCCATCTATCTTTGGATTCTTCTACAACAAGACATTATTTGATAAAGCAGGCGTAGAAGGAGTTCCTACAACATGGGAAGAGATGGATGCAGCGTGCGCGAAGTTAAAAGAAGCAGGAATCACACCGATCACAGCTGATGATGCTTATATGACATCCTTCATCGGAATGCACCTTGCAAGATATATCGGACAGGACGGCGTAAAGTCTCTTGTTACAGGCGAGGCATCAAACGATGTAACAGTTACATGGGATGACCCGAAGGTTCTTGCAGCAGCAGAAAGTTTTGCTGATTTTGCAGATAAAGGCTACTTCTCTAAGAACATCGCAACAAATAAATACCCTGCAGGACAGAACCAGGAATTCGCTCCTGGCGAAGCCGCAATCGTAATCTGTGGATCTTGGCTTCCGAATGAAGCAAAAGAATCTGTAGCAGACGATCTTGAGTGGGGCTACTTCAACTATCCATCAGTTCCAGACGGAACAGATGACAGCACAGCCAACAACATTGCAAACCAGGTATTTGCAATTAACAAAGATTCTAAGATGGCTGACGAAGCATTCGAGCTGATTACTTATATCACTACTGGCGAATTTGACAAGAAGATGACAGAAGAAGCTCTTTGCATCCCGACAGACAAGGCAAATTCTGATGCTTGGCCGACAGAACTGGCTGGCGTGAAAGAAGGCTTTGATGCAACTACAACATACTATGACTGGGCAGCAGGCGTTGAGAGCAACAACGACCTCACGCCAGTACTTCAGCAGAATACGCTTGACCTTGCAGCAGGCAAGATTGATGCGGCAGGATTTATCAAAGCAATGACAAAGGCTGCTGGACAATAAGAACTAGAAAAGTTATACTTGTCAGGTAAGACAAGTGCACAATATGGTGGCAGGGCGGTACACTACGCTGCCACCATATTTTATAGAGAGGAAAAGGAGGGCATAGCAAATGAAGAAGAATAAGAAAATGATAATTGGCTTTATTGCGCCTGCGGTTATCATCTTCCTCATTGTATTCTTGTATCCCATTATCAGGACAATCATGATGAGTATGTATAAGATTGAGTCTGTAACGGATACCATGGAATATTGGACATTCGTCGGAGTACAGAACTATCAAAAGCTATTTACGACAGCGATTTTCAAGACAGCAATGTTTAATATTTTCAAGATCTGGGCCATCGGCGGAGCAATTGTATTAGCAGTATCCCTGCTGTTTGCAGTAATCCTTACGAGTGGAATCCGGGGAAAGAAAATATTTCGTGCAATTATATATCTGCCGAATATCGTCAGCGCGGTTGCACTTGCAACCATGTGGCTGCAGTATGTATACAGTTCCAAGTTCGGCTTGCTAAAGTCATTTTTGGATGCCATCGGCCTTCATAAGCTGGCTGATACTCCATGGCTTGACACTGGCCATAAGTTCTGGGCATTGCTGTTTGCCTACTGCTTTGGCATGATCGGATATCATATGCTGATCTGGATGAGCGGAATTGAAAGAATCAGCCCGGAACTCTACGAAGCAGCAACCATTGACGGCGCAAACAAGCCGCAGCAGTTCCGTTTTATGACACTTCCTCTCTTAAAAGGCGTGTTTAAGACCAACATTACCATGTGGTCAGTCAGTGCGGCGGCATTCTTCGTATGGTCCCAGCTGTTCTCCACCGTTACGGCGGATAAGGCCACGATCGTGCCGGTACAGTACATGTACATGCACACGTTCGGAGCCGGTAATGCGGTGACAGAGAGAAATGCCGGATACGGCGCGGCAATTGGCATTATTCTGTGCTTATGCGTCGTAATTATATTTACGATCTGTAACAAACTCATCAAAGATGACGATCTTGAATTTTAGAAAGGAGGAGCGGTTATGGCTAAGGAAAAAGAAAAAAAGGTTAGAGAAAAGATTAATTGGAAAAAAGAATTTAAACTGGCTCCCGGATATATCGTCATCATCTTATGGGTAATATTTACATTCATGCTTCTGGGATGGATACTTGCGGCCAGCCTGTCAACTACGGCGGATATCTTTGCAGGCAAGGCGCTGAAGTTCCCTACGGGACTGCATTTTGAGAATTACGCGCAGGCATGGGGCTCCGGAGGTGTCGCTACGTTCTTCATGAACTCATTGCTGTATGCACTGGTATCATGCGTGCTGCTGATCCTGATCTGCGCACCCGCGGCATACGTGCTGTCGAGATTTACCTTCCTTGGAAACAAGGTGATTCAGACCAGTTTCGTGTCTGCGATGGGAATTCCGATCACAATGATCGTGCTTCCGCTGTTCAGTATTGTGGCCAACATGGGAATTCTGAATAACATATTTGCCAGCAAGGTTACGCTGATCTTCTTATATATAGGAATCAACATTCCATATACCACGATCTTCCTGCTGACATTCTTCTCAAACCTGTCGCGTACATATGAGGAGGCGGCAGCCATAGACGGATGTCCTCCGACGAAGACCTTTTGGAAGATCATGTTCCCGATGGCGCAGTCAGGCCTTGTAACGGTTACGATCTTTAACTTCATCAATATATGGAACGAATATTTCCTGTCATTAATATTTGCAAACAATGACGCTCTGCGTCCGGTTGCCGTAGGACTCTACGGAATGCTCCAGTCTATGCAGTACACAGGAAACTGGGCAGGCATGTTCGCGGCAGTTATCATCGTATTCCTGCCGACCTTTATCCTTTACATCTTCCTGTCAGAGAAGATTATCGGAGGCGTTACCGGAGGTATCAAGGGCTAGTCGTTTGAACATTACATACATATTTATAAGCTTGGAGGTAGAACAATGAATAAGCCAGTATTGGTTATCATGGCGGCAGGAATGGGAAGCCGCTATGGTGGATTAAAGCAGATTGACCCAGTAGACTCAGATGGACACATTATCATGGACTTTTCCATGTATGATGCGAAGCAGGCAGGATTTGAAAAAGTAATCTTTATCATCAAGAAAGAAAATGAAGCAGACTTCAAAGAGGCTGTGGGGGACCGTATGGCAAAATATATGGACGTATCCTACGCGTACCAGGAGCTTGCCAGCATTCCGCAAGGCTATGAAGTTCCGGAAGGCAGAGTGAAGCCATGGGGAACGGCGCACGCAGTCTTAAGCTGCATCTCTTTGATTGACGGGCCGTTTGCGGTCATCAATGCAGATGATTATTACGGGCAGGAAGCATTTAAATTAATCTATGATTATCTGGCATCCCACCAGGATGACGACAAGTACCGTTACACCATGGTGGGCTACCATCTTGGCAATACAGTGACAGACAACGGGCATGTTGCCCGCGGAGTCTGCGATATGAATGAAAAGGGCGAACTGATCGCGATCAACGAAAGAACCAGGATCGAGAAGCGCGATGGCGGCATTGCCTTTACGGAAGATGACGGAGAGACGTGGAGCTTTGTTCCGGCGGATACGACGGTATCTATGAATATGTGGGGATTTACCAAGAGTATACTCAAAGAGATAGAAGAGGGATTCCCGGCATTCCTTGACAAGGGGCTTAAGGAGAATCCGATGAAGTGCGAGTACTTCCTGCCGACGGTTGTCAGCAATCTTCTGGGAGAGGACCGGGCAACCGTTGCAGTCCTCAAGTCTGCGGATAAATGGTATGGAGTGACTTATAAAGAGGATAAGCCGGTGGTAGTGGAAGCCATCCAGAAGATGAAAGATGAGGGACGCTATCCCCAGCATCTTTGGGAGGAAGCATAATGGAACACGTGACACAGAAGCAAAGAGACGAAGTGATCGCGCACTTTAAGTATGAGGGAATACTAATTGATGAGCGTCCTTACGGAAGCGGCCATATCAATGATACATTTCTGCTGACTTTTGAGATTGCGGAGATGGGCCAGCTGAAGGTGATCTTACAGAGAATGAATAAGGAGGTATTCTCCAATCCGGTAGAACTGATGGAGAATATCATGGGAGTCACCTCTTACCTTAGGGAGCGGATCATTGAAAATGGCGGCGACCCGGAGAGAGAGACCCTCAATGTCATTCCTACGGTGGATGATAAGCCTTACTACCTGGATTCCTATGGCGACTATTGGCGTTCTTACAAGTTTATTACGGATGCCACCAGTTATGACCAGGTGGAGAATCCGGAGCATTTCTATCAGAGTGCCGTTGCATTTGGCAATTTCCAGAGACTGCTGGCAGACTATCCTGCCGATACGCTTCATGAGACGATCGTAGGATTCCATGACACGAAAGCGCGATTTGCCACATTCAAGAAGGTGGTAGCGGAGGATGTCATGGGAAGGGCAGCGTCTGTACAGAAGGAGATCCAGTTCGTGCTGGATCGGGAGGACATCGCGGATTATTTCTCTGACCTTCAGGCCAGTGGAGAGATCCCGCTTAGGGTTACCCACAATGACACAAAACTTAACAATATTATGATTGATAATAAGACGGGGAAAGGAATCTGCGTGATCGACCTTGATACGGTCATGCCGGGGCTTGCCATGAACGATTTTGGGGATTCGATCAGGTTTGGCGCCAGCACGGCCGCGGAAGACGAGCAGGATCTGGATAAGGTATCCTGCAGTATGGATCTGTTTGACCTGTATGCAAAGGGCTTTATCGAAGGCTGCGCCGGAAAACTGACGAAGAAAGAGATAGACCTGATGCCCATGGGAGCCAAGACGATGACGTTCGAGTGCGGAATGAGATTCCTGACCGACTATCTCCAGGGGGACGTTTACTTCAAGATTCACAGGGAGGGACACAATCTTGACAGGTGCAGGACGCAGTTCAAGCTTGTTGAAGACATGGAGAAAAAGTGGTATACTATGCAGGACATCGTTAAGAAGTATAGTAACAGCTAGGAGGTAGAAGAATGGCGAAAATATTGATTACAGGCGGAGCAGGCTATATAGGAAGCCATACTGCGCTGGAACTGCTGGAAGAGGGCTACGAAGTTGTCATCTATGACAATCTTTCCAATTCTTCCAGGGAATCAGTCAAGAGAGTAGAAGAACTGACAGGCAAGTCCCTGAAGTTCTATGAAGGCGATGTATTGGACGCAGACGCGCTGGAAGCAATGTTTCAGGCAGAGGGTATCGATGCCGTCATCCATTGTGCGGCGCTGAAAGCAGTTGGGGAATCTGTACAGAAGCCATTGGAATACTACCATAACAATATAACCGGAACATTGACCTTGATGGGCGTGATGGACAAAGTGGGCGTGAAGAACATCGTATTCAGTTCTTCTGCCACGGTATACGGAAGCCCTGAGATTATTCCGATCACAGAAGAGTGTCCGAAGGGACAGTGCACCAATCCATACGGATGGACTAAGTCCATGATGGAGCAGATCATGACGGACCTTCAGAAGGCCCATCCAGAATGGAACGTTATCCTGCTGCGGTACTTCAACCCGGTAGGCGCGCATAAGAGCGGGCGCATCGGAGAGGATCCAAAGGGAATCCCGAATAATCTGATGCCTTATATCTCCCAGGTTGCGGTTGGCAAGCTGGAGAGGCTGGGCGTATTCGGCGATGACTATGACACGCCGGATGGAACGGGCGTGCGTGACTATATCCATGTAGTGGATCTGGCGCGCGGCCATGTAAAAGCCATCAACTATATCTTTACCAATCCGGGACTTGATATCATCAATCTGGGAACCGGCGTTGGCTATTCCGTCCTTGATATGGTAAAGGCATTCGCCAAAGCCTGCGGCAAGGAGATCCCTTATGAGATCAAGCCGAGAAGGGAAGGCGATATCGCCATGTGCTATGCAGACCCTGCAAAGGCGGCGAGAGTCCTGGGCTGGAAGGCAGAGCGGGGCTTAGAAGAGATGTGCGAGGATACCTGGAGATGGCAGTCCCAGAATCCAAACGGCTACAAAGATTAAGAGAAATGATGCAGCAGACAGGAATGTCTTCGGAATGGAAGAGATTCCTGTCTTTTATTTTGCGCGAAGAAGTGGTATAATATTTGCGTACATTGTGTTTTGTGAAATGGGAACTTTATTAATTTTGAGGATGAAGTTATGTCAGAAAAGCAAAAAGAGAATGGAAAAGTGCATTTGAAAGGACAATTAAGACTGTACATGCAGTGGCCGGCCATCATGGCGCTTCTGCTTGTGGCTATGAATATCTGGATCTACCGGATCGATCGTCGCGCTGGATCCCTGATGTTCGTATTTGTCCTGATTTATATTATGATGGTGGGCGTTCTGTATCTGTATAGCAAGTCCATTATTATGAAAGATTTGGTAGAGTTCGCCGCCCAGTATGGGATCGTGCAGAATACGCTACTCAAGGAGCTGGCCGTACCCTATGCCATTCTGCTGGATGACGGGAAAGCCATCTGGATGAATAACCAGTTTCAGGAGATACTGGGAGGAAAGCCCAAGGGAGAATCTTATATCAGCAAGTATATACCGGAATTGAATAAAAGCATCTTTCCAAAAGAAGTGAATGATACGGTAGAGATGGATGTTTATTACGAGGACCGGGAGTATAAGGCGGAACTTCGCAGGGTATCCGTGGAGGGATTCAGCGATATGGAACAGCTGCTGGAGATGCCGATGGAGAAGGAATACTTTATCGCCGTATACTTAAGGGATGTGACGGAACTGAACCGTTATATCAAGCAGGCGGAAGAGCAGCGGCTGATTGCGGGACTGATCTATATCGATAACTATGATGAGGTCATGAGCAGCGTGGAAGAGGTGCGCCAGTCTCTTCTGGTGGCTTTGGTGGACCGGAAGATCAACCAGTATATCGCCAAGGTGGACGGCATCGTTAAGAAGATGGAGAATGATAAGTACTTCATCGTCTTTAAGAAGCAGTATTTTAAGCAGCTGGAGGAGGATAAGTTCTCTCTGCTTGAGGACGTAAAATCCGTCAATATCGGAAATGGAATTCCAGCAACGCTGAGTATTGGCCTTGGCCTTAGCTGCGACGCCTATGCCCAGAGTTATAACTATGCCCGTGTGGCGATCGATCTGGCGCTGGCAAGAGGCGGAGATCAGGCAGTCATTAAGGATGGAAAGGGCATTACCTATTATGGAGGAAAGCGCGAGCAGACTTCCAAGAATACCCGCGTGAAAGCCCGTGTAAAGGCAGAAGCCTTGCGGGAGTTCATCACGGTCAAGGATAAGATCTTCGTGATGGGCCATAAACTTACGGATGTGGACGCGCTGGGAGCTGCCATCGGAATCTACCGGGCGGCGGCGTCTCTGGAAAAGAAGGCTTACATCGTCATCAATGAGGTGTCCGCGTCCCTGCGCCCTCTGTATGAAAGTTTCGTGCGGGATCCGTCCTATCCGGACGATCTGTTCCTCAACTCGTCCCAGGCCATTGATCTGGCCGACGAGAATTCTATGGTGGTGGTAGTAGACACGAACCGCCCTCAGATGACGGAGTGCGAGGAACTTTTGAAGAAGTCCAAGACGATCGTGGTACTGGATCATCACAGGCAGAGCAGCGACAACATCGACAATGCGCTGCTGTCTTACATCGAGCCGTACGCGTCCTCGGCCTGCGAGATGGTATCAGAGGTACTGCAGTATATCGTGGATGATATTAAGATTCCAAAGATTGAGGCGAGCAGCCTTTATGCCGGCATCATGATCGATACCAATAATTTCGTGAACCGTACAGGCGTGCGGACATTCGAGGCGGCAGCGTTCCTGCGCCGCTGCGGAGCGGATATCACGCTGGTTCGAAAGATGTTCAGGGATGATATGGAGTCTTACCGTGCCAAGGCTGAGATTATCAGCAGCGCGGAAGTTTATCTTGAGAAGTTCGCTATCGCAAGAGGCGAGAATCTTCATATAGAAAGCCCTACGATCATAGGGGCCCAGGCGGCCAATGAATTGCTGGATATTAATGAAGTCAAGGCAAGTTTTGTGCTGACGGAGTACAATGGGAAGATTTATATCAGTGCCCGCTCTATCGACGAGGTGAATGTCCAGATCATTATGGAGCGGCTCGGAGGCGGAGGCCATATGAACGCGTCTGGCGCGCAGTTCAATCATACGGATATGGAGGAAGCCGTGGCATCTTTGAAACAAGTAATCAATGATATGACAGAAGGAGGAGACATCTAGGATGAAAGTAATATTGACAGAAGACGTAAAATCCCTTGGAAAGAAGGGTGAAATTGTAGAGGTAAGCGACGGTTACGCAAGAAACTTTATTTTAAAGAAGAAAAAGGGCCTGGAAGCCAATTCCAAGAATCTGAATGACCTGAAGCTTAAGAAGGCTAACGAAGACAGGATTGCCCAGGAGCAGTATGAAGCGGCAAAGGAATTGGGAAAAGAGATTGAGGCAGGAAAGATTGAAGTATCCATCAAGACGGGAGAAGGAGGCAAGGCATTTGGCTCTGTATCTTCCAAGGAAATCGCCGCGGAGGTTAAGTCACAGATGGATCTTGATATCGACAAGAAAAAAATACAGCTGAAAGAGCCAATCAAGACGCTGGGAACCCATACGGTATCCATAAGGCTGCACCCGAAAGTTACGGCAGACCTTAAGGTGGTCGTGACGGAAGAGACTTAGGAGGAGACTTAGCATGGAAGAGGCGCTCATTAAAAGAGTAATGCCACACAGCGTAGAGGCGGAGCAGTCCGTCGTAGGCGCGATGCTGATGGATAAGGATGCGATTACTACGGCGTCTGAGATTATCTCCGGCAACGACTTTTATCAGAGTGCCTATGGAATTATCTTTGATTCCATGGTGGAACTATTCAATGAAAGCAAGCCGGTGGACTTGATCACGCTGCAGGAGAGGCTGAAGGAGAAGGACGTCCCGGCAGAAGTCGCCAGCCTGGAATTCGTCAAGGATCTGGTGACTGCCGTGCCTACGTCGGCGAATGTAAAGTACTATGCGCAGATCGTGGCGGACAAGTCCATGATGCGCAAGCTGATCAAGTTAAATGAAGAAATCGCGAATACCTGCTATGCGGGAAAGGAATCCCTGGAGGCAGTGCTTGAGAAGACAGAAAAAGCGGTGTTCGATCTGCTGCAGAAGCGTAACACAGGCGAATATGTTCCCATCAAGCAAGTCGTGCTCAATGCCCTGGACAGGATCGAGAAGGCATCCAAGAATAAGGGAACGGTTACCGGAATCCCTACCGGGTTCATCGACCTGGACTACAAGCTCTCGGGGTTGCAGCCCTCAGATCTGGTTCTGGTGGCAGCCAGGCCGTCTATGGGAAAGACCGCGTTTGTCCTTAACATCGCCCAGTATATGGCGTTTAAGAAGGATAAAGGCGTTGCGATCTTCAGTCTTGAGATGTCGAAGGAGCAGCTGGTGAATCGTCTGTTCTCCCTGGAATCCCAGGTAGATGCCCAGGCCTTAAGGACCGGCAATATGAAGGATTCAGACTGGGAGAAACTGATAGAAGGTGCAGGAATCATCGGCAAATCCAACCTGATCATCGATGACACGCCGGGCATCTCGGTGTCCGAACTGCGGTCCAAGTGCAGGAAGTATAAGCTGGAGCACGGGCTGGATATTGTCATCATCGACTACCTGCAGTTGATGACGGGTAGCGTGGGCAAGAATTCCGAGTCCAGGCAGCAGGAGATCTCAGAGATCTCCCGTTCTCTAAAAGGACTGGCGAGAGAGTTGAATGTACCGGTGGTAGCGCTGTCCCAGCTTAGCCGTGCGGTGGAGTCCAGGCCGGATAAGCGGCCCATGCTGTCAGACCTTAGAGAGTCGGGGGCCATCGAGCAGGACGCCGACGTAGTTATGTTTATATACAGGGACGAGTATTATAATAAAGATTCAGAATTTAAGAAGCAGGCGGAGATTATCATTGCAAAACAAAGAAACGGCCCTGTAGGGACCGTTAATCTGGCTTGGCTTGGCGAATACACGAAGTTTGCCAACCTAAGCAGGCAAGAATAATTTCTTCAGTTTTTCCACTGGGCCGGTTCCCGCTGCAGACTTCCGAAAGGATTGCTGCTGACGGATGAGCTGGTCCAGTTTTCTGAATTCCTCCTCCTCCTGACGTTCTTTGGCGTCCAGAAGGAAGGACATTTCTTTGCTGATCATGGACAGCAGGACTTCATTGTTGTTCTCGAGCATCCGCTTGATATGTAATTGCTCCCTTGTCCTGCGGATATCCGGAATCAGCGCCTTTAATTCGGAGAAAGGCACTCCTTGCTCGTACAGTTCCTTGATGCAGCTGTAAAGCTTGGCATCATCTTTTGTCTCCCTCTTTAATTGTTCTAATGCATTGCTACCCATAGTCTATACCCCCTTATCACAACTTGTCCTTCTGGGTTTCTATATCATAGCATGGACGCAGGAGAAGAATCCGTCATAACCCGTCGAGGATAACGGATATCTTTAAATTCTTAAGGACAAAAACCGCTAAGATAAGGACGATTTTTTGGCAAAAAAAAGAATTGCATGTCCACAATTGTGACATGCAATGTCTCTTTTAAAATGTTATTCGCATATCTGACTAGCCCTGAGAGATTGCTCCTGTAGGACACTGAGCAGCGCAAGCGCCACAGTCAACACAAGCGTCAGCATCGATCTCGAAATGATCTGCTCCCTGAGAGATTGCTCCAACTGGACATTCTGCCTCGCAAGCTCCACAGCTTACGCACTCATCACTAATTACGTGTGCCATAATATGTACCCTCCTTTTGATTATATAGATAGACATAAACCAAATTTAGTCTATCCATATCATAATACAAACGGTCAAAATATACAAGGGGTGACGCGCCATTTTTAATATTAGTACATTCTGCGCGATCCTCGCCCGCAGGCCAAAAAAAATTCCGGTAAAAATTAAGAAAAATTTCAACAATTATTCACCGTTTTGGTGTATAGTGTAATTTGTTGAATGTGAATATTAGAATATGGGGAGAATGCATAATGAAAAAGAGAAGTAGTATCATAGCCATTTTATTGTGTGCAGCGATGCTTACATGTGCATGCGCGGCTCGCAGTGACGATAAAATAGAGGAGCCTGTACAGGCAGAGAAGCAGAAAGTAAAAGTGAAGGAATACCAGGGGAAGCTGGATATCATAGAGCCGGGCGCATATAATAACGTGAACGGCCTGAATCTGGAGCCCGGCTCCTATATCTCTGTGATCGGCAAGGCTGACGGCGGACAGTTCTGGGATGAAGTGAAAAAGGGCGTGGATCAGGCGGCGAAGGATATCAATGAAAATCTGGGGTACGAGGGCAAAGACAAGGTGAAAGTGACCTATAGCGGCCCGGCAGCGGCAGATAATGTGGATGAGCAGGTCAATATCCTGGATGAGGAACTGGCGAGATATCCGGTGGCTCTTGGCATATCCATGGCAGATGCCAAGGCATGCGAGGTACAGTTTGACCTTGCGGCGGAGAGCGATATCCCGATCGTGGCTTTTGATTCCGGGAGCGACTACCAGGGACTTATGGCCACAGTCGCCACCGACAATACGGCGGCATCTAAGGAAGCGGCATCCAGGCTTGCGGAGATTATGAAGGAAACCGGAAAAGTCATCATCTTTGCCCACGATTCAAAATCCAAGGCCGCGATTGACCGGGAGAATGCATTTAAGGAAGAGATGCAGCAGAACCATCCAGGCATTACCATTGGCGACGTTTACCATCTGGACCAGCTGGCAGATCTGCAGAAAAAGGTGGCAGAAGAGATCAACGCAGGAACCTACAAGAAGGGCGGCGAGGCTACAGGCGTGAAACTGGAAGAGCAGGATGAAGTCACGCCGGACAGCATTACGGAAGACGACGTGGTTGATTACGTGCTGGCTAAGAATCCGGATGCGAAGGGCTGCTTTGCTACCAACAGCGATGCGATGAAAGTGGCGCTTAATGGCTTGAACCGCATGGAAGAGGAAGATATCGCGCTCGTGGGATTTGACGCGGATAAAGAAGAACTAAAGGCTCTCTCAGATGGGGAGATTGACGGCCTGATCGTCCAGAATCCATTTGGCATGGGCTATGCGACCGTCATAGCAGCCGCAAGGGCAGCCCTGAAAATGGGGAACGAAGCGGTTGTGGACACAGGTTATACCTGGGTGACGAAGAAGAACCTGAAAGACGAGAATGTAGCGAAGATGCTGTATTAGGTTGAATATGGCGATATAAAGAGTAAGCAAGTTGGAAGCGGACGGCACGGGGAGGCGTTCCGGGCAGCGGGGCGGACGACTTGCTTTGCCGGGAAAGTATAAGTGAAAAAGGCCTGGTTTTAAGGAGACCGGACATATTCGGCGTGAAATCCTGAAAGGATTTCGCACCTCAGATGTCCTTTCGGATTTTGTTTGAGACAAAATCCTCACACCTTAAAACCAGGCCTTTTTCACTAACACTTTCCATACGGCTCGCGCGACGCCTGCCCCGCTGCCCGGAACGCCTCCCCGCGCCTGACATCTTTTTATGCCGTGGATTTTATATCAGCGGGAGAAATCCAGAAGAAGTGCGGCCCGGGAGGAGGATAACTTCCTGCGTAAGGTGTACATAAACGCGTTCACTCCACCCAGGGATTGCCAGTAGATTGCCGGGAGCGCATAGCGTGTGGGGGCGGGAGGTGCAGGTTAAGTGGAGGCGACCGGAGGATCCATTCGCAAACTGTTAGAGCCTGGGACAGGAGGCCATATGCCGACTGTCCCAGACTCTAACAGTTTACGAGATTAGCCGCAGGCGCCGAAACGTCGGAGCATCCCGCCCCCACACCCTATGCGCGGTGCCAATCACCCAAATTCCACACATCAAGCCTTCGGCAGCGAGAATATAAACTCTGTCCCCACGCCTTCCGTGCTCACGACATTGATATTTTCCCCATGGGCCTGTATGGCTTCTTTGACGATGGCCAGTCCCAGCCCGGTTCCTTTTTTGTCCTTGCCCCGGGAGAGGTCGGTCTTGTAGAAACGTTCCCAGATCTTATTCAGCGCGTTTCTTGGGATTCCGATGCCGTAATCCTTGACGGAGGTATAGATCTTGTCGCCCCGCTCCGTGGTCTCGATGGTGACGGTGGAATCCGTCTCGCTGAATTTGATGGCATTGTCCAGCAGGTTGTAGAGGACTTGCTGGATCTTGCGCTTGTCGGCAGTCACGTTTAAGTACTTGGTGGCAAATAGTAATTCTATGGATATTTTCTTCTGCGTGCAGGTGCCTTCGAAGGCAGCGGCCACGTTCTTGATCATCTCATGAATATCAAAAACTTCCTTGGTCAGAAGAATATTTTTCGTATCAAATTCGTTCAGGGTCAGGAGATCCTGGGTCAGGTCTGTCAGCCGCTCTGTCTCAAAGAGGATGATCTTCAGGTATTTTTCATGCATTTCCGGCGGTATGGTTCCGTCCGTCATGGCTTCTACATACCCCTTGATGGAAGTGAGGGGAGAGCGGAAGTCATGGGATACGTTGGCTACAAACTTCTTCTGGTAGTCTTCCATATCTTTCAACTGGGAGGACATGTAGTTTAAAGAGGCAGACAGGTAGCCCATCTCGTCCTCCGTATCTACGGGGATCTCGTAATCCAGGTTGCCTGTGGCATACTGGGTGGCAGCCTCCGTAATCTTGCGAAGGGGCCGGTATACGAAAAACTGGAATCCCAGAAGGATGATAAAGGACAGCAGGAAGATGACGATCAGCGTTATGTAGGCTGCCTGCATGAGAATCTTCTGAACATCTTCCAAGTCGGATACATACTTGTGGATCAGAAGATAGCCGTTGGGAGAATAGCCGTATACGACAGGCGCAACGACGGTGATGACGTCTTCCTTGAACATATCGTGATAAGTGCCTATCTGGTACTGGGAGCCTCCGCCCTCTGCCGGGTCAAAGTCCTCGATGACGGCAGGGGAGAGAGGATAGGTCTCTGACTGGGCAGAACTAATAACCTCTCCGTTGCGGTCCACGAACCAGACGGATGCGCCTAACTGGGACTCGATGCCTGTCAGCTGCAGATGGACGTCGGAGGCGGTTATCTGGCCGGTAAAATATTTGGGCAGATAATCCGCGGCCACCAGGCTGGCCTCCCGGTACATGCTGGAAGAGACATTTTCCTTTAACGGGCCGCTCGTCAGTCCGGCCGTCAGCGTGGCAACGGTAAAGAGGCTGAGAAAGCCGAATATGATATACATGATGATGAATTTTAGATATAAAGTGCTGCGCATGAAGGTTCCTCTTTATCTATTTGACTTCAAATTTATAACCAATGCCCCAGACGGTGCTCAGGCTCCAGTCGCTGTGATCCTTGATCTTCTCCCGGAGACGCTTGATATGTACGTCCACCGTACGCGTATCCCCGATGTATTCATAGCCCCAGATCTGATCCAGAAGCTGTTCCCTGGTAAAGACCTGGTTGGGGGAGGCGGCAAGGAAATACAGCAGTTCCAGTTCCTTTGGCGGCATATCTACCGTTACTCCGTCCACGATGACAGAGTAGTTGGTAAGATTGATGGTGATTCCCGGATATTCCACGCATTTCCCCTTATCCTCGCCCGGAATCTCCGGCTTCGGGATTGCCTGGTAGCGGCGAAGGACCGCCTTCACCCTGGCTACCAGTTCCTTGGAATCAAAAGGCTTCATCATATAGTCGTCAGCCCCCAGTTCCAGTCCCAGCACCTTGTCAAAAACCTCTCCTTTGGCGGAAAGCATGATGATAGGCACATTGGACTTGGCCCGGATCTCCCGGCATACCTGATAGCCGTCGATGCCCGGAAGCATCAGGTCCAGAAGAATCAGGTTGGGCTGGTAAGTGTCGTAGGCAATCAAAGCCTTTTCCCCGTCGTGGACCATCATCGTATCAAAACATTCCTTGGTAAGATACAATGAGATGAGCTCGGCAATGTTCTCGTCGTCGTCCACAATTAATATTTTCTGCTTATTTACCATGTTGCTCCTCCTTATAAATGTCCTCTATATTAATCTACTTTAGTTCTACAATGGTCACGCCGGCATCGCCTTCTCCAAATGCGCCCAGCCGGAAGGACTTGACGTGCTTCTGCCGTTTGAGATAGCTGTGGATTCCGGATCTGAGGGCGCCGGTGCCCTTGCCGTGAACCACGCGGACCGTGGACAGGTGCGCGAGGCTTGCGTCATCCAGATATTTATCCAGTTCTGCTACGGCTTCATCCACCGTCTTGCCCAGAAGATTGATCTCAGGGCTTACGGAGAAGGATTTGCCCATCTTTAACTTGCCTTTTCCCGTCTTTTGCATCTGCTTGGCAGTGTAGGAAGGCTTCTCCTCAATAATCTCCAAGTCGGAAATATGAACCTGGGAACGCAGAATTCCCATCTGGACGGTTACATTTCCCTTAGAATCCGGGAGGGAAGTAACAGATCCCGTCAGATTCATGCTTAAGACCTTGACGGACTCGCCAAGCTTGAAGTCGCCGGGCTTATGCTGCTTGCGCGGCTTCTGGGGCTCCATCTTCATGCCGGAACGGGCAGCGTCCATCTTCTTGCGGAGACGTTCCCGCTCCTTCTCCATCTCCGCCGCGGAAATGCTTTCCTTGCCAAACTTGCGGAAATTGCGCATGGTCTCGTCGGCCGTCTCTTTCGCGTCCGCAAGGATGGAGTGGGCCTTTTCGTTGGCCTCCCGCAGAATCCGTTCGCGCTGGGCTTCCAGCTTCTCCTGCTTTTCCTTAGTCTCGGCCTTGAGCCGTTCCAGTTCCCGGCGGTATGCGGCGATCTCTTCCTGCTCTTTCTGGATCGTCCGCTTGCTGGTCTCAAGATCTGTCAGCAGATCCTCAAAGGATTCATCCTGCTCCGTCAGATGGGTTCTGGCCTCTTCGATGATATAGTCAGGCAGCCCTAACTTGCCTGCGATGGCAAATGCATTACTCTTGCCGGGAATGCCGATCAACAGATGGTAGGTGGGCCGCAGGGTCTCCAGGTCAAACTCGCAGCAGGCGTTTTCCACGCCAGGAGTGGACAGGGCGTAGACCTTCAACTCGCTGTAGTGGGTGGTTGCCATCGTGCGGATGCCTCTCCCATGCAGATGGTTCAATATGGCGATGGCAAGAGCGGCGCCCTCGGTAGGGTCGGTTCCTGCACCCAGTTCGTCAAACAGAACCAGAGAGCGCTCATCCACCTGCTTTAAGAAGGAGACGATATTGGTCATATGGGAAGAGAAGGTACTGAGGCTCTGCTCGATACTCTGCTCATCCCCGATATCTGCATAAACGTCATGGAATACGGCCAGTTCGGAGCGGTCCAGCGCAGGGATGTGAAGCCCCGCCTGGCCCATCAGCGTAAAGAGGCCAACCGTCTTTAAAGAGACGGTCTTGCCGCCGGTGTTGGGGCCGGTGATGATTAAAAGATCAAAGGCATCACCCAGCATGACGGTGATCGGAACCACCTTCTTCTTATCCAGAAGGGGATGGCGTCCCTCGCGGATATAGATGCGCCCGTCCGTGTTAAAGAGGGGCATGGAGGCATTCATATCCAGCGCAAGGATTCCCCGCGCAAAGATAAAGTCTAATTCCGTAAGAACGGAGTAATCCGTCCGAATCGCATCAATATATTCAGCCACGTCCACGCTGAGACGTGCCAGGATTACCTGGATCTCTTCCTGCTCCTTGCCGTAGAGTTCCTTCAAGTCATTGTTTAACTTGACCACGGACATCGGCTCGATAAAAAGCGTAGAGCCGGTAGAGGACTGGTCGTGAATCAGTCCCTGGACCTGGCTTCGGTACTCCGCCTTTACCGGGATGCAATAGCGGTCGCCGCGCATGGTAATGATGGGATCCTGCAGATACGTGCGCAAAGACCCGTTTACCAGCCCGGATAGGGTGGCGTGCACCTTGTCGTTGATCTGGCCCATGGAACGGCGGATGTGCTTAAGCGCCGGGCTTGCATCGTCGCTGAACTCATCCTCTTCCAGGATGCACCGCCGGATCTCGGCGGACAAAGGAGCCACCGGCTCCAGCTGCTGGAACAGCGCATCCAGGCAGTCCTCGGACTCATCGCTGGTCTCGTGCCTTCCATAAGATTTGACGCGTCCCGCGGTTTCCAGCAATTTGCAGATGCGGAGCAATTCGCCGCTTCCAAGAGCGGCACCCACCTCCAGACGCTTCAGAGAGTCTCCCACCGGATTGCATCCACTAAAAGAAGGCCTGCCCTTCTTGACGATCCGCGTAAATGCGGCGGCGGTTTCCTCCTGGGCAGACTGAATGTCTGGTAAAGATATCATAGGCTTTAACTTCCGGCAGCGTTCTTTGCCGCTGAAGGAAGAAGCCTGTTCTGTTAAGAGTTCAATTATTTTGTTGTATTCAAGTTTTGTCAATGTTTTTTTATTCATGTTATTCACCTAGACTTATTCTACCCTATTTGCCCCATAAAGAAAAGGATAAATATTGAACATTTGAGCGCCATAAGGTATACTATAGAAAGGATTGTAAAGGAGAAGGATGCGTCTATGGAAGAGCATAAAGATCCAGGAGAAGAAATAAATCGGGAAGAAGAAAAAGAGCAGGAGTATTCCTTTCTGCAGGAAACGATTAAAGATGAGACAATCAGCAAGAAAAAAGTAAAAAAAGATATCTTCCGGATGGCCGGACTAGGCCTGGTATTTGGTCTGGTAGCCAGCCTTAGTTTCAGTGCGTTCAAGCCATGGATGGACGAGTTATTTCAAAGCAATCCGCAGAAAGTCACGATTCCCGAAGAGGAAGAGGAAGAAGACGAAGCCACGCCGGAAGACGAGCCGGAAGCGACCCAGCAGGTTCTGGACGCAGAAAGCTATAGGCAGATGCAGCAGTCTCTGACATCGGTGGCCTCCGAGGCCAACAAATCGGTGGTGGAGATCGCCGGAACCACGGGCGATCAGGACTGGATGACCGATTCCTATGACCATAAGAACAGCACGGCAGGGCTGATCATTGCAGACAATGGGCAGGAGCTGCTGGTATTTGGCAAGACTTCTATTATAAAGGAAGCAGGCGATGTTCATATTATATTTTCAGACGGGCACAGTTATAAGGCTAACCTGAAGAAAAAAGACGGCACCCTGGACTTTGGAATCTACGCGGTAAGCCGGGGGGATATCCAAGATACGACCTGGTCCCAGATCAAGGCGGCAACCCTTGGCAGTTCCAACTCCGTGTCCAAAGGCGACCCGGCCATCGTGCTAGGAAGCCCGTTTGGATATGCGGGCGCAGTAGGATTTGGAACGGTGGCCTCCAGCAAGAATTCGGCAGAGTTCGCAGACGGGCAATACCGGCTGATCTGTACGGACATTGCAGGGGCAAGGAACGGAAGCGGCGTCATTGTGAATCTGAAAGGCGAGATTATCGGCATCATAGACCAGAGCATTTCCGAGGAAGACAGCATGAACCTGGTGACCGGGTTCGGCATCTCGGACATCAAAGAGATGATGCAGTTTTTGCTAAATGGACAGGGCGTCCCTTACATTGGAATCCGGGGCGTGGATGTTACCCAGGAGATCGAGGCCGAGGGTATTCCCAAGGGCGTCTATGTGAAGGAAGTGGAGACCGATTCTCCGGCTATGGCGGCCGGGATCCAGTGCGGCGATATCATTACGAATATCAATGGCACGGATGTGGCTACGGTGGCGACATACCACGCCGCGCTTATGGACTTGGAATCAGGCAAGAAGATTAAGATCAGAGGGCATCGCCAAGGCGCAGGCGGCTATGTGGATATAGACTTCGGCGTGACGATCGGCAGCAAAGAATAAGATAAGTTAGAAAGAGGCAAACATATGAGGTACATCAACACCCTCTGCGAGGGAGAGACTATTAAGAACGTATACCTGTGCAAGGGGAAACGTTCTGCTGAAACGAGGAATGGAAAGCCATACGACAATCTGATCCTGCAGGATAAGACAGGGACGCTGGACGGCAAAGTCTGGGACCCCAATTCCAGCGGAATCGCAGATTACGACGAGATGGATTTTATAGAAGTATATGGAGAGGTAATCAGTTATAATAACAACCTCCAGCTCAATATCAAGCAGATCCGCAAGGCGCAGGAAGACGAGTATGTGGCGGCGGACTACATGCCCACCAGCGAGAAAAGTACGGAGGGAATGTACCGGGAACTGCTTGGCTATGTAAGCCAGATTGAAAATACCTACCTGCGTCAGGCAGTAGAGTATTATTTCGTAAATAATGAGACATTTATCAAGACATTCAAAGGACACTCCGCGGCAAAGACCGTGCACCACGGGTTCGCGGGAGGACTGCTGGAGCATACGCTGAGCGTAGTAAAGTTCTGCGAATACATGGTAGGCGCTTATCCGATTCTCAATAAAGACCTGCTGTACGCTTCAGCGATCTGCCATGATATTGGAAAGACCAAGGAACTGTCCACCTTCCCGGAAAATGACTATACGGACGACGGCCAGCTTCTGGGCCATATCATCATCGGCGTGGAAATGATGAGCGACGCGATCCGCACCATCCCCGGATTTCCGGAGAAGTTGGCGAGCGAGTTGAAGCACTGCATCGTGGCTCATCACGGCGAACTGGAATACGGTTCTCCGAAAAAACCGGCCCTTGCGGAGGCATTGGCCCTGAACTTCGCGGACTGCACAGACGCGAAGATGCAGACCCTGACGGAGATCTTCAAAGACAAGAATACCAATGACTGGCTGGGCTACAACCGCCTGTTCGAGTCAAACCTGAGGAAGACGAGTATATAAAAAGGGACGTAACACTTTTTAAAAGGGGACGTAACATTTTTCAAAAGTGTTACGTCCCCAATTGCAATTAGCCCTGTCCCCAATTGACGAAATGGAGTATGTTTATGCAGAAAAATGAATTGGTTACGGTTACGATCGAAGATATAGGAATTAACGGAGAAGGCATCGGAAAGGTGGATGGATACACGCTGTTCATTAAAGACGCCATCATCGGCGATGTGGTGGAGGCCAAAGTGATGAAGGCTAAGAAGAACTACGGCTATGCAAGGCTGATGAATATTCTTACGCCATCTCCATACAGGGTAAAACAGCCGAAATGTCCGATGGCCCGCAAATGCGGCGGTTGCCAGATCCAGGAGATGGAGTATGACCGCCAGTTGGCCTTCAAAGAAGACAAGATCCGGGGAAACCTTATGCGTATCGGAGAAGTGCCGGCAGAAGTGCTGGATCAGGCGATGGAGCCGATCGTAGGCATGGACAATCCATTTCACTATCGGAACAAGGCGCAATTTCCCATCGGAACGGACAAAGAGGGACACATCATAACCGGATTCTACGCCGGAAGGACCCACAGCATCATCCCAAATACCGATTGCGCGCTGGGCGTGGAAGTAAACGAAATAATCCTGAAGCAGATCCTTGCATTTATGGAAGAGTATAAGATCAGCGCTTATGACGAGACGGAGCATAAAGGCCTGGTGCGCCATGTGCTGATCCGGTACGGATTCGTCACGAAAGAGATCATGGTCTGCCTTGTGATCAACGGAAATCATCTGCCCTATGGGGATATCCTGGCAGAGCGCCTGGCGAAGATCGAAGGAATGACCAGCATTACTCTGAGCATCAACAAAGAAAAGACGAACGTTATCATGGGCAGCCAGATCGAGTTACTGTGGGGGAAGACCTACATTACAGACTATATAGGAAATGTAAAGTATCAGATCTCGCCGCTGTCCTTTTACCAGGTAAATCCGATCCAGACGGAGAAACTATACGGACTGGCGCTTGAGTACGCCGGGCTTACCGGCGAAGAGACGGTCTGGGACCTCTACTGCGGCATCGGGACCATATCTCTGTTCCTGGCGCAGAAGGCCAAGGAAGTCTATGGCGTGGAGATCGTGCCCCAGGCTATCGAGGACGCCAGGAATAACGCGAAAATCAATGGGATCGAGAATGCCAGGTTCTATGTGGGCAAAGCAGAAGAAGTGCTGCCGGAGTATTATGCGCAGTATGAGAAAGAGCATGGGAGGAAGGCCCGCGCAGACGTGATCGTGGTGGACCCGCCGAGGAAAGGATGCGAGGAATCGCTGCTTCAGACCATGGTGGATATGGAGCCGGATCGGATCGTGTATGTGAGTTGCGACTCGGCGACTCTGGCCCGGGATGTGAAGTTCCTAAGGGAGAAAGGGTATGAGCTGGTTAGGGGGAGAGGCGTGGATCAGTTTGGGCATACGGTGCATGTGGAGACGGTTGTTCTTTTGACTCGTAAAAAAGATGAGGAAGATGTGCTTGGCAATTCGGGAATTGAAGAGAAAATATTGAAAGAAATATGCGATTTAGCAAAACAATATGACGTGAGGCAGGTGATCCTTTTTGGCTCTCGGGCAAGAGGAGACTACAAAAAGGTAAGCGATATTGACTTGGCTGTGTCGGGCGGAGACGTTAGTGAATTTTCCGTTTCTGTGGATGAGGAGACGAGTACTCTCTTGCAGTACGATATAGTGAATCTGGATGGAAGCGTACAGGAAGAATTAAGGGAGGCAATTAAGAAGGAAGGGAAGGTGCTGTATGAAAAAGTTTGATAATTTTTGTCTGGCGTTGGAAAACTTAAATGACATTTATAATTATGATGAGCCGTATGAGAATGTGGTTTTAACAGGATTGGTGGCATTGTATGAAATCTGTTTTGAGCAGTCGTGGAAGGCCATGAAAGAAATATTGGAATACAGCGGCTTTGAAGAAAGCGCGACGGGCTCCCCGAGGCAGGTATTGAAAACTGCTTATAAAGCAGGGCTGATTAAGGATGAAAAAGTGTGGATTGAGGCCCTGGCCAGTAGAAATAATGTGGCACATGCCTATAATAAGGTTATTGCGCTAGATATCGTGAAGGCTGTGCGGGATAGATACTATGGGATGTTTGTCGAGTTGAAAAAAGAAGTGGAAGGAAAGTGGATGTAGATTAAGGGGGAGTGGAGAGGGTAGCCAGTTAACCCTTAATAAAGATATATCTAAAATTGGGGGATGATGGAGGCAAATAGGCAGAGTAATTGTGCGTAGGAGAAAATAGTTGTTTATCAGAGAATTAAGTAATACATTAAAGAGAAATGCGGTACAAATGCGCGTACAAGTTAAATTTCATAGGTTGGATTATGTGACGAGGGTGTAATGGCTTGCTCGGTGGGAAGATGAACTGCTTCCCGTCAAGTGGACAATTAAAAAAATAAAAAATATATTTCTGCCACCAGGCCAAAGCTGGTGGCAGTTTTTATGCTACCAACATATACTGTTTATGTTTTTCCATTGGAGTTAAAACTCCAAGATGTCTTTGTAATCGTTTATTATTGTAATACTCTATATATCTTTCCACCATGTTTACAAGTGATGTACGACTTGTAAATCTTTTGCCATAATAACCCTCTCTTTTTATGATCCCCCAGAACCCTTCCATTGGTCCGTTGTCAATACATTTTCCAACTCTGGACATGCTTTGAGTCATGCCTGCCGCTTCCAGTTTATTGTGGAAAGTTCGGTTCGTATACTGAAATCCTCTGTCGCTATGACACAGTGGATGTGCATCAGGATTGTTAGCGATGGCATTATCAAAAGTATCAAAAACCAAAGCATTATTATTGTTATCTCGAATTACATAGGACACAATACGTCTGTCATACAAATCCAGTATTGCGCTAAGATACACTTTGTGTTTTTCTGATCCGATGTAATATTTAAATTCCGTTACATCTGTAAGCCATTTCTGATTCGGTGCATCGGCATAAAACTCCCGATTTAATACATTCTCTGCTACGAATTGTGGATTCGCAGCCTGGCGTGTACATCCATTGTTCGCATATTTAATTGTGGATTTGATCTTTTTCTTTCTGCAAATGCGAAGAACCCGTTTGTCATTTACTTTTATTCCATGATAACGTTCCAGATCATCCCGTATCCTGCGGTATCCTTTATCAGGGGCGCCCGTATGTATTTTTTCGATTTCATCTGCGATACGTCTGTTTTCAACTTCGTTCGCTGGGATCTCCCTATGAAGCCATTTATAATAAGCTGCCCTGCTTACGTTTCCAAGGTTACAAAGTGCACTGATTGGATAACCATGTGCTTCATTTTCTTCCTTGATTGCCTGATAGATCTGTCCATGTCTAAGCAGGCTTAGCCCCGCCTCCTCTCTATTTCGTCGAGTTTTTTAAGAATGACGCCTCCATTTCGGCTTTTTCCCGCCTGGCCTTTTCTAATTTTAATTCTGCCCGGAGTCTTTCGAGTTCCGTAAGGGAATCTCCAGATTTGCGTTTGCCGCGGTTATCCTGTAATGCATCAATCCCATTCCCCTCATATTTAACAGTATAGTTTCGCGCCTGCTGATAAGAAACTTTAAATTTTTCGGCTGTTTGTGCATAATTATGATCATGGGAAATGCAATAGGAAGCAATCTCCACCCGTTCCTCAAATGTCGTTTTTCTTCCTTTCGTCATGATAACGATACCTCCTGTTCCGGAAGCCTTCAGCTCCTCATGACCATTATACTTCTTAATCCACGCTCCGAGTTGGGCAGTTGAATGAATTTTATATTTTTTACAGATATCCATAAACGAACCTTCACCGGCTAAATATGAGGCAACTGCCTGTTCCTTTTCCGCTTTAGAATAATGCCTGTTTTGTCCCGTAGAAAAAGCCTCGGATCCCATTGACTCATATTTGGCTATCCACTGCCTGAATGATTCATTATGAATATCGAGTTGTTTCGCGATGGAGTTCATGCTGATCGTACCTTCCAAATATTCTTTGACAGCACATATTTTTTCTTCCGCAGTATGCCTGGATTTTCTACCCAATAAAATACCCCCTTCCAGGTGACAAGTTTTTATTATTTCACTTGTCTACCTAAAAGGGAGCATGTCAAGACCCACCGGGTTTTTCTTTTTGACTTTCTGAAATAAGTTTCCGCAGGCCAAAACGAAAGGCGTGGAAACTGCTTAACTGCTTGACTAATACGGCGCTCAGAGTGATTAATAGACTACGCTTATTGAGCTTACTCAATAAGATACCAAAAAGTGAAAGGAAGGGATGCCAGATGAAAATGCAGGTGGCATATTATTACAGAACGACCCACCGGGATCATGGATATGACATATATATTGAACCGGGAAGGGAAGCATTTCACAAGAGGTACGGCAAGCAGACGGTGGAAGAACATTACTTTTGGGATGAAGCGTCTGGTGTAGACGGTAACCGGAAAGCGTTCCGGCAGTTGATTTCAGAAATCCGGGCAGGGCATATCCGTGTGGTGGTCACAAGGGATGCCGCTATGATTGCACGCGACTGGCGGCAATTCTTTGAATTTATGGAAGCTTGCGATAATGCAGGAGTTCCGGTGGTGTGTATCAATGAGGATGGGGATGCATTGAAACAGTATGAATGTGTAAAGCAGTTTGTAAAAGAATACTTCGGAAGGGAGAAGGTTCTATGATGATACGGATGCTTGAGCCGGTACAGAATAAAATACCGAAAAAGAAACGTGTCTGTGCTTATGCCAGGGTTTCCACGGATTCAAGGAAACAGAGCGAATCCTTGGAAAATCAGATATCCTCCTATGAGCGCTCCCTGAAAGCCAATTCGGAATATGAGTTTGTCGGCGTATTTGCAGACCAAGGAATCTCGGGGTTCAGCAGAAACCGTCCGGAATTCCAACGGATGGTGCAGATGGCAAAGGACGACCAGATAGATTTAATCATCACAAAGTCCATTTCCCGGTTTGCCAGGAACACGGCAGTGCTTCTGGAGACGGTGAGGGAGCTGCGGCTGATTGGGGTTGCTGTCTATTTTGAAGAACTGGTCATCAATTTTGAAGAGGCCATGGCAGTCCTGTTCTTTGCGGATATGCACCTTCTGGGAGTGGCTTCCAGCCGCCTGGGGCAGTTGGCAGATTTTCTGGGAATCCCGTCTGTGACAGGAGGGAAGTGGAATGGTGGCTCGTTTATGGGAACGTTCAAAAATGAGAAATACAAAGGGGATTTCCATTTGCAGAAATATTACACACCGGAGGATAAGAGGAACCAGACGGTACGGAATCATGGGGAAGTACAGAGTTATTATATGGAGGACAGCCATCCGGCGATTTTGAGCATGGAGATTTGGGATGCCTTGCAGGAAAAGATAGAAGCGAATAAACGGGACAGGAACATTGCTCAGGAGGATTCGCAAAAGTACCAGAACAGATACCCGTTGATGGGGATGCTGTACTGTCCGTTTTGCGGAAAGACACTTCGGCGCAGGATAGGGTACAAAAAGAAGGTAGAGTGGCTTTGCTCCACTTATATTGAAGAAGGAAAGCAAGCCTGTCCGGGTGTGCGGATTCCCGATGAATCGGCATCCCGGCAGGATATTATAGAACCAACGGTGGCATAGGAGGTTTACAGGAATGGCAAGAAGCATTACCGTTATACCAGCAAAGCAGAATTTGACAGCAGGGGAAGGGAATGCCGTAAAAAGGAAGAAACTGCGGGTGGCGGCGTACTGCCGGGTGACTACAGACCAAGAAGAACAGCTATTAAGCTATGAGAATCAGGTATGGTTTTATACCGAGAGCATTAACAGCAATCCCGAATATGAGTGTGCGGGGATATATGCGGATGAGGGAATTTCCGGCACGAATACTAAGAAAAGGGATGAATTTAACCGGATGATTATGGACTGTAGGGCAGGGGAGATTGACCGGATTATCACGAAGTCCATCTCCCGGTTTGCAAGAAATACGCTGGACTGCCTGAATTATGTGCGGGAACTGAAGGGACTTGGAATAGGGGTGACATTTGAAAAGGAAGCAATAGACACTTTGGATGCAAAGGGGGAAGTGCTCCTGACAATCCTTTCTTCTCTGGCACAGGACGAGAGCCGGAATATTTCAGAGAACAGCACCTGGGGAATCCGCAAGAGGTTTGAGATTGGGCAACATAAGATGAGTACCAAGCGGTTCCTGGGTTATGATGCGGATGAAAATGGAAAGCTGGTTGTGAATAAACAGCAGGCGAAGATTGTGAAGCGTATTTTTATGGAGTTCCTCTGGGGGAAGACTACTGATTATATTAAGCGGATTTTTGAGAGGGAAGGTGTTATAAATTGGGATGGCGGGACAAAATGGCAGTCCACGACAATTGGCAGTATGCTGGAGAATGAAAAGTATAAAGGGGACACGCTCTTGCAGAAAAGCTACACGGTGGACTTTCTGACGAAGAAGCGGGTGCAGAATGAGGGTGAAATCCAGCAGTATTATATTGAGGATGACCATGAGGCGATTATAGAGCCTTGGATTTGGGAATGTGTGCAGTTGGAGATGAAGCGGAGGGAGCGGTATCTGGAGGAACATAATATTACACGATTTTCCCAGAACACGGAGGTGAATTCATTCTCCAGCAAGATTATTTGCGGGGAGTGCAGCAGGGCTTTTGCAAGGAAGGGCTGGCGGACACCGAGCGGAGACAGGAAAGTGTGGCAGCGCAGTAAGCGGTATAAGGTGAAAGGTGTGCTGGGATGTGGGAACCGGCATATTTATGAGGATACGCTGATTGAGATTTATCTGAGGGCATGGAACAGGCTGGTGGAGTGCAGGGAGATGTTGATGCCGGAGTGGGAAAGTAAGATGCAGGGGGATGATTTGCTGGCAAGATTCCGGGCAATGGAGTTTCTGGAGATTACGAAGGATGCACAGCCGCTAAAGGAACTGGATATAGATTTGATGCTTCGGACGGTAAATTTTATTAAGGTGTATGAAAATGGGATGGTTGTGACGGTGTTCTTGGATGTAACAGAGATTGAGTGTTAATAGTTAAATGTATATGTGCAGAATATCTATAATATGGTAAACTATTCTACAAAGGGGATGGTCCTATATGGATAGATTGACTCCAGAACAAAGAAGAAGAAACATGCAGAATATACGTAGTCAGGATACAAGCATTGAAATTATACTAAGAAAGGCATTATGGAGAGAGGGAATAAGATATCGGAAAAATTATACAAAATTACCAGGTAAACCAGATATTGCAATAACGAAGTATAAATTAGCTATTTTTTGTGATAGCGAGTTTTGGCATGGTAAAGATTGGGAAATATTGAGAGAAAGGCTCGAAAAGGGTGCTAAGGCCAATTACTGGATAGCCAAGATAGGACGTAATAAAGAGAGAGATGAGGAAATAGATAAGAAATTAAAATTTCTTGGATGGACGGTTATTCGGTTTTGGGAGAAAGATATAAAAAACGAACAGATATGTGCGTTAAAACAATCAAGGAAACTATTTTTCAAATAGAATTAAATAATATGAGCGATTAAGACAAAAATTTCAGAATGTGTTATAATGTTATTGACAGGATTGTCTATAAGCATAATAACAGGGAGGTGGATTATATGTCAGATGCTAATAAATTATTAGAAATGGCTATAAAAGAAGTAGATTTAATCAAATCAGGAGAAACTTTTTTGGTTAAAGACTTATTTAAAGGATATGAATGGAAACGTATACCACGTAATGATAGATTACTTTTGGGTACTTTATTCTTAAATTACGTAAACACGTCTAAATGTAAAATAAAAGCTATAGAAAAGACATCGTCTAATCAACAGTTATATAAGAAATCTATAGATAGGATAGTGCAATGAAATGTCGAAGATAGTTATATTTTCATTTTTTTCAGGCGTAGGTATTCTAGATTTGGCATTTGAAAAAAATGATTATGAAATTGTATTTGTAAATGAATATGAAAAATATTTTATGCAGGCATACAAGTATTCCAGAAAAAATATGAATATGAAAGAGCCACAACTTGGATACTCGAATAAAAGTGCAGAGATATATACAAAGAGAAAGAATAAAAAAAAGCTTATAGAAATGATACAAGGTGAAAGAACTTTAGGAAATATAGTTGGATTTATTGGAGGACCACCATGTCCAGACTTTTCAGTTGGTGGAAAGAATAAAGGGGCAGAAGGCAAACATGGAAGATTGACGAAGACATATTTTGATTTGATTGTTAGATGTAAGCCGGATTTCTTTTTATTTGAAAATGTAAAAGGACTAGTGAAAACTGAAAAACATAATAAATTTTATAATGAAATGAAAATGAAAGTAACACACAGTGGTTACGTGATTTCTGATAAAATTGTAAATGCTTTAAGTTTCGGTGTTCCACAATTTAGGGAACGTGTTATAATGGTCGGTTTCGATGAGACTACTATTAAATCTACTGAAATTTTCAAAATCAGCTCTGATAATTATTTTGAATTTCCTTGGGGAAAATATAGGAAATTTGATATTAATAAAATTCTCAAACTTAACTGGCCAATTGCCGAAAGGTTTCAAGAAAACGTAAAGAGAGACTTTATATATAATATACCTGAAGAATTAACCGTTGAATTTTGGTTTAGGAAAAATCATGTAAGTGAACACAAAAATCAAAGACATCAGTTTTCTGTAAAAGGTGGAGAAAATAAAATGCGAACAATTGACGAAGGGGATACTAAAAGAAAATCATTTAAAAGACTTCATAGATGGAGATATTCACCAACTGCTGCCTATGGAAACAATGAAGTTCATTTACATCCATATCAAGTAAGGCGTTTATCGGTTGCTGAAGCAATGGCAATACAATCATTACCGCAGGATTTTGTTTTACCTGATAATATACCTTTAACATATATGTTTAAAATGATAGGGAATGGAGTTCCTTACCTTATGGCGAAATATATAGCAAGAACGCTTAAAGATGTTCTAAGTGAGATTTATGACATGTAGAAAGGAAAAAAGATGGAACGTAAAAAAATAAGGATAAGCCCTCGTATAATTAAACATTTAGGAAAAGATCTAATTACTACTTCGGAGGTAGCTGTTGTTGAATTAATTAAAAACTCAATTGATGCTAGAGCATTTAATATTAATTTAATGTTATTTGAAAATAGAGCAGTAATGGAAACGTCAAAAAATTTATTGATACCTTTAGCAGAGGAAATTTATGAAGTTGTTCCTAAGCCTTTTTTTGATAATCCTTTTTTAATAGTTGAGGATGATGGGAAAGGAATGAATAATTTTCAATTAGAGAGGGGTTTTCTGGAGATTGGGACTGATTTGAAAAATAACAATGGGGAGACGACATTAGGTGAAAAAGGAATTGGAAGACTTGCAGCACAAAGATTAGGTAAATATTTGTTGGTAGAAACTGCTTCAAATTCAGAACCATTTGCGACTTTAACCTTTATTAACTGGGATGATATAAGCATTGCCGAGAATAATGACTATTTTGTTCCATATAAACAAATTGCTAAGAAAAAGAAAAGTTATACAAGATTATGGATTCTTGGGGCAGATATTAATGATTACCTAGAGACCCCAGCACAAATGCTATTACATTTTGATAACACAAGTGTTATTGTGAATAGAGATTTAAAGTCATCTATTAACTTTTTAATTTCTCCATTTGGTAAGCCGACACAAAAAACTAATATTAGAATGTTTTATGACAACATTGAACTTGATATAAGTTTCCCTGAAAAAATGCTTAATCTTTCTGAAAGCACACATAAGTTTGGAATTTGTGAAAAGAGTGGTCAAATAACTTTGAAATATGAACTTAGCCTAAAGCCTTGGTATATAGAAAGGGTTCATAGAGTATTGGCAAAGCCAGAAGCATTTAAACGGCTGAAAAAAGAACACAAATTTTATGCGGATTTATTAGAATCAAATAGAGATAGAGTAAATAATGTTTTAGTACAGGAGGTTAATCAAGATGAACTGTTTGAATTAATATCTGAAACTTTTGTGGATATGTTTGAAACAGGAATTTCTAATAAACAAGCCAGACGAGATTATGCAACGCAAAAAGCGGTTGAATGTATGGAGGCCTTAAAAAAAATACTGCCAATCTCTGGTGAAATATTTTCTTTTAAACAAAATGCAGCTATTGGTGAAAAAATAATTATTGAATCTATTAAGGAAATAGAAAATGAAAAAGTTGATGACTATAATTTGAAAGGACTAAAAGAATTCCTAAAAGACTATAATGGTATCAAATTATATCGTGATATTTACAGAATTGGTTTTTTGGGTGATAAAGAAAATGATTGGATAAAATTACAACAATTTAGAACCAAAGGACAGCAATGGTATAGATTTGATTTAGGTAACACCGTGGGTTATGTGTCTTTGAAAGATCCTGAACAACAAAATATTCAAGAAATTAGTTCGCGGTTAGACATAAATCAAAATATAGTGTCGGATTCTTTTAAGGTACTTATAGGTATAATTTTTAATAATTTGTTTTATGAGTTAAATCGCAAATCAAATGATATAATTAAAGTTTTGCTACAAGAAAACGGGTTACTAGGAGAAAGTATATCAAAAAGGGTTAAAAAAAATACAAGTTATATTGAGAATGCTCTTAAACGAAATAAAAGAATAATGATACAAGTACAAAAAATTACAAAAGATTTTATGAGCAATGCCAAAATTGAAGGAGAAAATGTATATATTCCAGTAAAACTATATGAAAAAGTCGAGCAAACTTTTAAAGACGCAAATGAGCATTTTGAAGAAAATGAAAAAGTACAAAATCAGACGGCTAATTTATTAGTAGAAGCAGACGAACAATTAAAAGCAATAGAAGTAGAAACTTATAATAATTATAAATTAATGGCAAATGGGTTAATTACAGAAACTATTACACATGAATTGCATTCTATTAGTAAAACTGGAATAGATGATAATATTATTGAGCATTTTGATTATTTAAAAGACTATTTTGTAAATCAGAAGGATGTAAAAGTATATAATAAACATGTTTATCCAGTTCAAACAAGCTATGCTATTGTGGCAGGAAAGATGGGTGATGTTGCGAATTTATATTCCTTCCTTGAAAATACATTTATTCGAAAAGGATCATATGATGAATTTATACTCCAAAGAATAAGCGATGTTATAAAAAACATTGAACAGAATTTAATGAAAGTTATCACAGATAATGATGTTTTTATAGAATGCAAAACGGAGGATTTGTCTTGGTTTGTACCAAAGGGAGTTTTAATTCATGTCTTTTATAACTTGTTTAATAATTCTATATATTGGATAGATAAAAGAAAAAAATTTGCTGAAGCAGATAAAAATTATAAATATAATGAAAAAAATAAAATTGTAATAGAACCATTTGGTAATGATATTGTTGTTTATGATACCGGCACAGGTGTAATAAAAACAATGGAGGATATCTTGTTTGAACCACTAGAATCAGGAAAACCTAATCATGAAGGAAGGGGCATGGGACTCTATATAGTTAGAAAGTTATTGAATTCATTTGGTGCTAATGTTGAATTGTTATCAGAACGAAATATATATGGAAATCGTTATAAATTTTTAATTTCAATAAATGATGAGGAGGCTTAATATGTCTATGCCTATTACTTATGATAAGTTTTTCAGAATAACAAAATGTGATGTTATTATATTTTTTGAAGATGACTTTAAATTTGAGAATTCAAAAAAAGGTATATTTTATGGGTTAGCCAGATTAAATTTAGCAAGCCGCGAGAGACTTTTCAATGAACTTAGTAGCATTGGAGCCAACTTTGTAGATGAATTTCAAGAATATTGTAGTATATTGGATATCTTTGCATCCGCTATTGATTGGGAGAACGAGATACCCAAAAATGATGCGGATGTTTTGTTTACATTACTAGAAAACATGTCTGCAGAAACGGAACAGAAAGCAAGCAGGATAAAAGAAATATATAATAAAGTAGAAGAAAAGGATTTAATACAATTTAAAGATACTTTAAACCAGTATGGTCTGGGGGTAATAGTTCCCAAATGTTTTGAACAAATATTTGATGACTATATTAGCGCAGATACTAAATGGAAAAGTTATAAAATATATACAAATTTTATATCAAAAGATAAAAATGCTTTTAAGAATGATTTAAAAGCATATGGTGAAGCTGGAAAAATGGTAATATGTATTGTAGATAATCAATTAGAAGAGGAACCAAGAGCGGGTGAGATTTTATCCGAAATAGAAGAATTTAATAGAAAAGAGAGACGCAATATCATTACGGCAATCTTGAGTTCAAAGGAAAAGGAAGAAAAAATAAGTAGCAATGTGTTTGCCGAGTTTGTAACCAAAGAGAATCCGGATGATTTATTAGTTGCTCTTGCAAAAAGTGCGTATAGCCTCTTACTAACAAAGCTTAAAAATGTGTATAAAAAAATATTAGAGGAATCTTTTGATGAGGCTGTAATAAGTAAAGATATCGCGTACTATTTTGCAAAAATGGCTTCTTATGAAGGGGTAACAAATTATAAGGTAGTAACAGATTGGATTAATTTGTTTTTTAGATATAAATTAAATTTGAATGAAGAAATTTTCGACATTATAAAACTCACTCAATTAATGAATATTTTAAATGAGGAGGAAACTCAATATTCCTCCGAGAGACAAAAACTTAATACATTTGAAGCATTTGATTTAAATATAAATAAGTATTATCAGCCACCTGCTGCGGGAGATATATTTAAGGACAATAAGGGAAATTATTTTGTGTTGGTTGGACAGGATTGTGATCTAATGATTCGACAATCTGGTAGTAGTAATAATGCGGTTTCAGAATTAGTAAAAGCATCTGTTGTAGAACAAAAAGATACTGAGAAGTATGTTAAGAATTTAGAATATATGTATGTCAACAATTTTAGAGAAAATGATGCGGATCAACCAAAAGGACTAGAAATTAAGTATTCATCGCGTGTATTTCTTGATAACACAATTTTGCGGTTATGTTGTTTTAATAATGAAGGTAGTTGTAAAATTCATTTGGAGGACATGCTAAAAACTGAAATCCAAGATATAATGGCTCCATATTTACATGATACATATAAAAAACTCCAGCAATATTTTTGTTCTATAAATAAAATAAAAGACAAACTTGGAGATGAAATGAAAATTGTATTGGAGTCCGAATTCTCGCCAAGACAAACTTACATTTTGCAGTATGAAAAAACTCCGGATAATTTTATTATATTTCCATATAGAAGAGTTGCAAGGTTAAACAGAAATTATGTCTTATACCTATATAAGCTTTTTCTTGAGTATAGGGGTAGACATCCATTTGACTGTATTAACTTAACACGCCATGTGAGTTTAACAATTCCAGTAGTAAACAGCAATGTAAAAATACCGGTTGAAGTTATTTTATCATCTAATCGTGATGATAATAGAAAACACTGCTACAAGAAGTTGGTTTGGTATGTTAATTCAGACGAATTAGAAAGGGCAGTTAATGAAACTCTTAGTGAGAATATTATCATAAAGGAACCAAGAATGGTTATGTTAGATAACAGTGAAAATGTTATCGAGTGCAATAATAATAGGAATTTAGTTGTCACAAAGACTAAAAATGGGGCACAATTTAAAATGACTTAGCATTAATTGGAGAAGGGAAGAGAGTGCTAAGCATTGGAACATGATGTAGAAAAAAGATAATATTTTTCAAAATGTAATTTTGGAGTGATTTTATAAGGGAAGGGGTAGAAATTATACAAAGGGGTAATTTTAATCCCCAAGGGGTAAGCGGGGTGAATTTTACTATAAAATCCATTGCACTTACTTTTGAGATAAGTATTTCGCCATGTAGTATAAAAGACAACTTTCACCGCATGTGGAGACGGTAGTGTTGATGTCTAGGAAAGATAAATAATAGCCAGAAAGTGGCGTATTTCCGGGATTTTTCGGAAGTTAGGATTAGAAGCCTAACTCCTGAAAAGGCTCGGTTATTTTATGTGGAAACATATCTACTGCGAAAATGTATATCAGGTTGTAACCTAGGATTAGATACCGCAAATTGAGTGTGTGGATTAGATGTCGGGCAATTATGAAAAGGTGCTGAAAACTGGCAACAAATCCAATCCGGCAACTCGATACTAAAGGCATTTTCGGACAGTAGATTAGATGTTACAAGTTAAAACGAAGATATGTTTTTATTTATGAAATGGAGGTAACGTTTTGAAGGAAATAGACATTCTAAAAAACAAAATCGTTAATCTTATTCCCGTTATTAATCCGGGACTTAAAAATGAATATGGCATAAGAGCTGCTATATTGTATAGGATTTCTCCTAGTATTGAAGTTGATTCATCAAAAATTGTAAGAGAGGCATACAAAAAAATGTATGGTGAAGATATTCCAGAATCTGCGGATACGATATTTAATGCATTCATTCCGTTTAAAGATTTTTGCAGAGCAAAATTGATGAAATTGAAATGTAATGTGCAAATACCAGATAATGATTTATTGTGGTTGATTTTTAATCATTTGAATGAAATTTTTGATGGATATAATGATTTAAAATCGCTGTTTGACAGATATTTTGACCTAATGTATTCATTCTCAAATTTAATGCCTGCACCTAAATACTTTAATGGTAGTGGCAATAAGAATGGGAAAGGTACATGGCAATTAAACAAGGATTATCCATCAATATATTATGCTAATCTAAATGATTGTAATTCAGATATCTTTAAAAGAGAAGAAATGAAAATATGGCTTGATAGTGTAATGGATAAATATAAGATAAAGGAAATGTATAAACTTGCACCACCTTATCCTATAGATGAATATTATGGTTTCGATGATAAAAAATTAATTCAATTGATGTCTTTTTTAAAGAGTGCAATTCGGTTGATAGAAGATAGGTTTAACGAGGATGAGAAATAAGTTACAAATATAGTGTTATCAGCGAAAAGCCTATTTAAGTAAGTGATGTAGATGTTATGGAAGGAGAGAGTGCTTTTGGGCAGAGCTAAGAAGAAAAGGAAAGCAAAAAGAAAAAACGATATGTTTTCAAGAAACCTACAGAAGGGAAACGCAACATTATCCATCAGCTCTTGGAAGAATACGATATTCAGACAGCGGAAGACATTCAGGATGCCCTGAAAGATCTTCTTGGCGGAACCATCAAGGAAATGATGGAGGCTGAGCTGGATGATCACCTGGGATATGAAAAATCGGAACGCTCAGACAACGAGGATTACTGGAACGGATACAAACTATAAAAATTAAACCGGCTATCGGATGCATTACTGAATACAGAGAACAGAAGAGAGTTTGAAAGGTATATCGAGAAGTAAGGATATAATATCTTCTGTACACAGGCCCCTAAAGGTCAAAACGACGTGTTGATTATTGTTGATAAGCAATATAAGTCCTCTTACGTAATGGAGTTCCGTTGTGATGATAAAAACGAATTTCCAAACTATCTGGAGGTTCTAGTAGAAGTAGAAGGATTTTCGCTGATTGTTGTTGGGGCAAGAATTCGAGTTCTTTGTAAAGGGGGAAATATTGAGGCTGATCGCAAATTTAGACTTGCACAGATGGAGAATCTTAATAATCGTTTGAAGCAAATTAAATATCCAACGGTAGTTCTTGGTGACTTTAATGGGCGAGAGAAATGGATGAAATGCCACAAGGTTCTGCAAGTCATTTGAAAGAAAAAAAGAACTGAGAGGGATTTGAATATTACAGAAGGACGAGGATGTACTTACCCTTATGTAATTCGCTGCGTGGCTAATGCGTTATGCTCGCTGGAAGTTAATTAATAATTGGATATAAGGCAAATGCCTCGATTAAACTTCGGGGCATTTGTTGCCAATGCATTGGCCAGATTTTCTATAAGATTCAGTTATACTTGATTTAGGTGTATATTTTGTGAATTGACTAAGCGAGGTAAATAAAGGATGAATAGAGGCTATCAGATATTTTGAAGGATATTTAAAAAGAAATCATATTCATTATAAAAAAATTGTTGAATTAGATGTACCACTGATTACGATGACATTCGATGCGGAAGAGGTACCGGGCGGCTATGTGGAGAGTTGTATTTGGTGGTTTGAAAGTGGTGCAGAGGTAAGGACATATTATAACGCAGCAGGAATGAAGATCTGTGCAGAAAGCGAATATCGAGATAAACTGATAAGGGTTCTGAATTAATAATTACATAAAAAATGTAAAATAATAAATTCGCCAGTGTTTTGGCGAGGTGACACCAAAAAGAAATGATAAGGTATGGCTAAATCGGAGGTAAGGTCGATGGAAGAATTTGTTATCAGGAAGTATAAACGCCTATATTTAAAAGAAGGCAAGGCCTATTTGTTTGATGTTCCGGCTCTTGTGGAGGCAATGGCGAAAAGGGAACAAGTTTCCACAGCAACTTTAAAAGAAGTACTAGAATTAGTCGCAGACGATGAAAATGGTAAAGAGAGGACAGCCTCTAGAATTAAGAGTTTTTTAAGAGGTAATGAAGAGATTATTGGATTGAGTACTATCCAGCTTCTTGGACTTGCTTTTGGGAACGGTGATGAGATGTTTTTTTTAGAGGAAGTGGAAATCGAAACAATAACTCAGGTATTGATGGAGCGTGAGAATAGAAAGGGTAATACACAAATAAAAGAAGTATATAAAATGCTTTATGAAGTCTTATATGAGATTGATGAGAGTTGCAGTTATAACTTTGTACCAGGCAAAGAAACTGAAAATATAGATGCATTTGTCTATTACGAAAAAAGAATAGATGCAATTCGCAATCTAGTAAATACGAAGTTCTTAGATGAGAGAGAGATTCGGCAGAAATTAATACAAATTGTTGACGAAACGGAGCAGTTTATCAAGAGCTACTCAATACCGGGTGTCGTAAGACGTTGGAAAGACATTAATAAGAAAATTACATATTTTGATGCGGTTTATGATATCTGTGCAGAGAATTACAAACTGTATAAGGCAGTCTGTAATAGAGAAGTAAGTATTGATAATTTGATATTGTTTAGATTCGATTTTTGGCCAACAGAAAGAGACTTTGAAGAACGAGCTAAGTATTTTTCTAAAATTGTTCAAAAAGTCGATGATGGAAATCTTCAATATTCATACGATAAAGTGTTTAGGAACGAGCTGCTAGAAACATTGGAAAAGGTGTTTAAACATGACTTTCCGGATTTATTTACGAAAAAGTAGGTAATAAATGTGCTGATACACAAAATACAACTCCCAATGGATACGAAGTAGAAAGACAAGAAACTTTGTAGGAGGAAATTGTATGGCACTTAATATTGTTATGGGAGTAAGTGGAAGGACACACTTTATAAAAGAACATTTTCCGGATTGGAAACATTTCTTGGTTGGCGATTACCAAAAGAACCTATTTGCAGATATGGGAAATCCGAAATCAATTGAATTTCATGCACATATGGAAGTTCTGATAAATATTGCTCCCTATATTCTTTTTCTAATTCATCATCTGGATGACCCTAGAGGAGTTTGCAGCATTGTTTAAGAAAAGTCGTATGTCTCAATTTGATTATGAAGCAGAAGAAAATGGTTGGAAACACATTCGAAATGGAAAACCCAAAAATTTATTTGCTTGTTCGAGGTTAAGGTAAGCTAGACCTGGTCACAGGAAAAATGGTTGGTGCATTTGAGTATCTCGGTATCTACGGGAATCAAGAGGAATTATATGGAGCAAAAGAGAAAATTACGATAGGCTTATCATCCATTGTTTTGATAAGGCAAGTAATGTTTGGGATTATGAATTGTCCGCTGAAGAAGCATTTGCTATATAATTATTTGCAAGAAATGAATAATGATATGGAGGTCCTTGACTTGAGTACATATGTTATGAGTGATATTCACGGAAATTTCGATGCTTATAAAAAAATGTTAGAGAAAATCCGATTTATTGAGTCCGATATGTTGTATATTCTGGGCGATATTTTAGATAGAGGTCCAAATCCAATAAAGATTATATTGGATTTGATGAACAGAACCAATGTGGAAGTAATCGCAGGCAATCACTGTGTAATGGCGTGCGAATGTTTTTCATTCCTATTAAAAGAAATAACTGAAGAAAATCTTGAGAACATTGATGAACAAATAATTGAAAAACTCATCAACTGGCAGCAGAACGGAAACCTTTCCACTACAAATGAATTTCATAAATGCGATAAGGTTACACAACGAAAGATAGTGGACTTCATTTCGGACTTTGAGGTGTATGACGAAATAGAAGTGAATGGTAATGCATTTATATTGGTTCATGCAGGTCTGGGTAACTTTGCACCAGATAAAGAATTGTGGGAATACGAATTGGATGAGTTGGTGTGGAAACGACCAGATTATGAGATGCAGTATTTTGCCGATAAATATGTTATTACCGGGCATACACCAACTATGCTAATTGAAAACAATCCAAAACCAGGGTTTATTTACTACGCCAATAATCATATTGCTATTGATTGTGGCTGTAGTTTCCCAGGCGGAAGACTAGGCTGTCTTAGGTTGGAAGATATGAAAGAGTTTTATGTTGAAGGTGAGATAGTAGATGAACGATAAGGATTATAGTTTTAAGTTAGAGGCAAAGATTCTAAAGCGGATTGCGATATGTTTTTATAGAAAATATAATGCAATTATTAAGTTTGGAGAAATCTATGATTTTAATGGTAAATTAGAAGGTAGATATAATGCTTTCACATACCGTTCCGATTGATGCAGAATCGGTATAGGCGTTTATCCCAGGATTGAATTAATCGTCCGTGGATAAATCAACAGAGAATTGGATGCTACAAGAGTTGATTTTATAAATATATTAAAGAGTTGGGTCCATAAATTAGAGAATGCAAAGGTGGCGGTGAACGGATGAATTATTATATTTCAGATATGCATTTAGGACATAAAAATGCATTGATTTTTGATGAAAGGCCATTTGAAACTGTGGAAGAAATGAACGAAGCGCTCATTCGGAAGTGGAATGAAAAAGTGAATGAGGATGACGATGTATGGATTCTTGGAGATTTTTGTTACCGTTCAGAAAAGGACCCATCTTTTTATTTGAAACAGTTAAAGGGGCATAAACATTTGGTTATCGGTAATCACGACAAGATTACTTTGAAGAGTGGATCTGCGTTGCAATATTTTGAGAGTGTTGAACGTTTGCAACACATAAAGGACGGAGAGTATGATGTCATTCTTTGTCATTTTCCGTTAGCAGACTGGAATGCAAAGCGTTGGGGTTCATATCATGTATATGGTCACATACATAACAATGAAGATGAAGTATCGTTGTTTATGTCTCAACAAGAAAGAGCGTTAAATGCAGGTTGTATGGTTAATGGTTATGAACCAGTAACATTAGAAGAATTGATTAAGAACAATGAAGTTAATAAATCAATCAAGTAGGTGTACGTAGATGGCAATTAAGTTTAAAGAATTAAGAAAACATAAGTAAGGAAGAATGGGATATGACTTTATTTGAATTTATAGAGCATTTTGATAAAGAAACTGATATTGTTGTTCGATATTATGGAAACATGGAGTACAGAGGTAAGGTTTGCAAAATCAGCTTAGAATATTTGAAAAATCGATAAGTTATTCCAGAATCTGTTGTAATGTTAGATGGAGAAATTTGCATTCCGGTAAAAAAGAATGTATTGAGAGGGGGCGGACATAAAGTTGGACACTAATGAGACTCCGAAAGGAGCATAACAGTGTATTCAAAATATTAACGCAAAAAAGCCCTTCAACTTTATGCAGAATGTAAATCTGTGAGTAGAGTTATACAGGTACTTGGATATCCCACACGTAAACGCTTGTATAACGGGATCGAGGAAGATAATTCACCACCTAAAACCAAAACTCAGCGAAAAAAATATAATAACACTTCACAGCATCCTTCGGTTGAATTAAAACTTAATACAATTCATCGTTGCTTTGAGCTTGGCGAGAATGTACAATTAGTATCAGAAGAGATCAGATACAGTAGAACCAGCATTTTGTTAGAGCCCGGAGGAATTAACCACTCAGAGTCCAGCAGAAACAACCAATCCGAGCTCATTAGAAATAGCCAATGCACCTGCTTGGCTGATAGA